>MDTE01049590.1_pt1 | contig 94062 bp, 101 predicted proteins | sample 811231 | NCBI WGS metagenome assembly MDTE01 (sample SAMN05326651, study PRJNA326480) | marine metagenome | isolation source: seawater | place: Indian Ocean: Red Sea | collected 2010 | reverse complement strand
GAAAGAGGAAGAGATTACATAGAATGTCATCATACAATTCCAGTATCAGAAATGGAAGATGGTCATATTACGACGACAAACGAATTAATCCTATTATGTTCAAACTGTCATAGAATGGTGCATAGAAAGAAACCATGGATGACTCCTGATGAACTAAGAAAAATCACAAGATTCTGATATGTCTAACAAATCCGACAAAGGATTCTCCACTTCAAGAGGTCCAGAAGACAAGAAAAGCAAGGCAAAGAAATGGATAAACTACAGGAATGCAATAGTCGTGGGAGTAATAGGAATTCTACTAGTGGGAGGATTCGAGTTCTATCAATACAGAGAGGAAATAGAAAGTCATAGAGAAGCCACGATGAAAGTAGATCTATACATTCCAACATTGGATGTAATATTTTGGGGAGATATAGACGAGAATGGAAGGCCTATCGAATCAGAAAACAAATACACGACGTCGGAATTCTACAGGGGCAACATAATGGTGGTATACGGAGGTATATTCAACTATGAGGACAGGAACAACCTTCAGATAATCGTAACGTATCCGAATGGAACTCTATCATTAATACCCAAAGAATTCATAAGATTTGAACGTGTAGCGTGCTACGATTTATTCTTGGACGAGGATTGCGAGATATTATCGAGAGAATTCTCGGCAGTATATGAAATAGTCTGGGTATGGGAGCAGAATGAATCAGTAGAGCCAAATGGAAGATACAGTTTTGAGATAATAAATAAGCAATATGAAGAATCAAGCGTAGTGAGAGGTTCTCCAGGATGCTGTAGAACGAAGGTACAAGTAGACCTAGTCAGATAAGATTAAGAATTAATTAACACATATCGAATATATGATAAAATTCATAGTATTGGTGTACTTAGTAATAGGAATAGGAATAGGAATAGGATTGGGATATTTTGGGCTAAACCCTCAAATCAATGATTTACAGGAATCGATTCAATCCAAAGATCAACAAATAAGAGATCTTAAACAAGAGCAGGTATCAGATAGAAATGACATTTCAACCCTAGAATTTGACATAACTAGGCTTGATGTAGAGATTAATAATCAAAAACAAGACATAGTTAGGTTAGATAAACAAATTAATGAATTAAATAATGAAATTTCCAAGTATAAAGTCAATGAGGAATCAAATAAAGAAGAGATTAGAGAATTAAAGAATATTAAAAACCAGATAGAATTAGAGAGAACGATATTGCAAGTTAACATAAATAATTTGACAGATGAATATGACAAACTGAAAGAGGTATGGGACCTTTGGGAACAGCATAGAAACGTAGCGCCAACAACATCTAATATTTTAAAGTATTCAGGAAAGTGCATAGAAGGTTGTAACATATCTAATGATTCATTAATATTCAACACACAACAACCTTTGGGATGTTTAAGAATGGGAAGAGGTGAGGGTTGGTCCATGGCACCTGCACTGCCATCTTCTAATTCACGTTACATCGAAACTACTTGTTTCACGAGAGATGATCTGAAGGTAGGCGATATGGTCGGATATGAATGTAAATTTGAATGGTGTAAAGATCAATTGATATTACATCAAATAATAGAAATTCAAGATGATGGATATCTTATGAAAGGAATACATAATACAAAAGTAGATGGAATAGTTGGATTTGAGAATATAATATCCAAAGTAGTTCTAATAATATTATAATAAGGGTACTAAATATAAAAGCAGGTTTAAGAACTAGAGGAAAGCAGAAATATCATGACAAAATACATTGCATTAGATTTTGATGGAACGTTAACTGATGAAAATCACATCATTAATCTTGACGCTCTTTGGTCTGCAACAATGATTCAAAGGATGGGAATAGACGTATTCATGGTCAGTGGACGAACAGCATATGAAATGTATTTCCTTGCAAAACATACAGGTTTGAGACCATTTGTAATTGGAGAAAACGGAGGCGTGGCAATAGAAAATAACCCTGCAAATTTAACAAAATTAGCAGACAAAACAATTCCATTAGAAGCATTTGAATTAATTAAGAATGAAATAAGTGAAATTGAAGAGCTAATAACAATTCCAAGACTTACAGAAGTAGTTCTAAAAAGAACATTTGATATTAACAGAGCTATAAAGATAGTAAAAGAGAATAATTTACAAGTAGATTTGACAGATAGTAAATATTCATACCACATAACTGAAAAAGGAATGAATAAAGCTACAGGATTTAAACACATAACTGATAAATTAAAAATAGATCCTAAAGATTGTATTGCAATAGGCGATAGTGCAACAGATATTCCATTATTTGAGATGTGTGGATATGGAATAACAATGGATCATGCAGAAGAAGATGTAAAAGAAAAAGCAGATCATGTTACAGAAAAAGACAGAGCCAAAGGTGCAATCGAAGCATTTGAGCACGTAGCAGATAAATTTCTCAAAAAGAGTATAGATGATATAAAAAATTGATATTAAGAAAATATAAATCCATAATAAAAGATGAAATGGACAGAGCTCTGAAAGAAATTAATTTTCCAGAAGTCGATTATCAAATAAAAGAGAATACTAATCCAGAATATGGAGAATTATATACAAACATACCATTCATGTTATCAAAATCATTGAAGAAAAATCCAATGGATATTGCAAATGAAATTCAGAAAGAATTAGTTTTTGATCAATCAATAATATCAGAAGTATCAAAACCAGGATATGTAAATTTCAAGATTAATTACAAGAATCTATGTGAAGAAACATTGAGAAATGAAATAACTCAATTAAAAGAATCAGTAAACATAGGTGAGAATCAGAAAGTTATTCTAGAACACACTAGCGTCAATCCAAATAAAGCATTACACATAGGACATGCAAGAAACTTATTCATAGGAGATACACTCGCCAGAATGTTAAGGTTTACAGGTTATGATCTAACAGTAATGAATTACATCGATGATTCAGGATTACAGGTAGCAGACATAATTGTAGGTATGAAATATGGGGGATTTAGTGAAATTCCCGAGAATAATATGAAATTTGACGAATATGCAGGAGATAAAATTTATGTAAAAATTAATGAATTATATGAAAATGATAAAGAATTAGCAGGAAAAAGAGAATACGTTTTAAAAGAATTAGAAAAGAAATCAGAAATACGACAATATGCAAAAGAAATAACTAATAAAATATTAAAAGCACAATTAGAAACTGCAAAAAGACTTGATGCAAAATATGATTTACTAGTCTTTGAATCAGACATAATATTCTCAAATGGTTGGAAAATAATTTTAGATAAATTAAAAGAAGAAAAAATAATACAATTAGAAAAAGAAGGAGATTTAAGCGGAGCATGGATATTTAAAACTAATTTTAAAAACGAAACGGATAAAGTAATAATTAGAAGTGATGGAACTTCGACATATATTGCAAAAGACATAGTTCTTGCAGCATGGAAAATTGGAATAATTAATGAAATATTCAATTATTTACCATTTAATAATACAGAATTATTAGCTACAACGCTAGATAATATTGAAAATAAATATAATTTCCACAATAATATGAAATCAATAACATTAATTGATGCAAGACAAAGTAGATTACAAAAAATTATTAAAGAAATATTAAATCAATTTAATGATAACAAGGATAAAATATATGAACATCTAAGTTATGAAATTGTATCTTTAAGTAAGGGTACTGCAGAAACATTAGGAATAAGAACTGAAGATAAGAAAATTATTCAAATGTCAGGAAGAAAAGGAATGTACATTAATGTAGATAAAGCATTAGATATAATAAAAAATAAAGTATATGAAGAAACAAAATTAAGAAATATAAATGAATCAGAAGAATGGATCGATAATACTGCAGAAAAAATTTCAATTGCTGCATTTAGATATGAATTATTGAAAAATGATTTGGATAAAATTATTGTATTTGATTTAAATAATTCATTAAAATTAGATGGGGAAACAGGTCCATATTTATTATATACATTTGCAAGAGCGACAAGCATACTTGAGAAATCAGAATTTCAACCTAAAATTGAACAAATTAAGAATATACATGAATGTCTAAATCAACCTCATGAAATTGAACTTATCAAGAATATGGCAAAAATTGACATAATAATTGAAGAATCAGTAAAAAATATGTCGCCAATGAGAATAGCCAAATTCACATATAATTTATGTAATTTATTTAATTCATTTTATGAAAAGAGTCCCGTCCTAAGAGAAGAAGATAAGAATATTATGAATTCAAGATTATTTCTAGTTAATTCGTTTAGAAATTCATTAAAAATATTATTCGATTTATTAGGAATAAATTATTTAGATAGAATTTAAAAAAAAATAAGTTATGGCGAGTTGCCATAACTTTGTTATACATAATCTTAATAAAAACGCATTACTACGTTAATTTTATTAAAAATTTATGCTTTGCCTAATATTCTGTATGCATCGATTCCTGATGGAGCTTTTGCTACTGCAAATCTGCGTCCACTTTTTACAACAATGCTGTATTTGGAAGAATTGAATTTTTGACGTCCTTTGACATCATAGAAATTTAATTCTGTGCCATTTCCTGCACCGTTGTCGGAATTGGATTTTAAAATTCCCATAAGACCCATATTTATCAAGTGTAAATCCAGGTTTAATTCAAGTTAAGTGAAGAAAGTTCAACATTTAGGTTAGTTAATCTAACCTAAATTAACAATATAATTATCAAATATACAGGATAGTAAAATATTATTGTTAGTAAATTTATCAGTAAATATGGTAAATCTAAGAACTTTACATGAAATTGACAGAAGTATCATTTCAGTAATCAAAGATTATGCACATAAAAATAATTTTCCTGAATTTAATGAATTATTAAAGAAATTAGAGGTTATTGATAAAAATTTTGACATAGGTTATGATGAATCAAATAATGTTAATTTTTCAGATATGATAAATAGTCAAAATAAATTAAGGATCGATATCAATAATAAATTAGAAGAATATAATACAAGTACAGATAAAAAAGAAACCTACACTCAAATATATGATTTAATTATTAACTATATAACCAATTTTAATAGCATTCAAGAATCAATAAAAAAAAGTCAATTATCAGGTTCAAAAACTGATACAATCTAAATATCATTATCATAAATCGGTTTAAATATTAAAAATATCAATAATATTCATGGTTCTTCCATTAAAGAATATTGTTTATGATGTAATCAAAGCTGAAAAAAATACTACAGATGAAGAATTAATTAAATTATTAAAAAAACAGAATATTGAAACTAGTAAGAATGACATCAATAAAATCTTATTGCATTTAGAAATAATGAATTTAATTTCTGTCAGATGGATAGGAAAGAATTCAAAAAGAATTGAATTATCTGAAGGTAATGATCAACAATCAAATGCTTTATGGTAAGATAAATTTATGAATAGAATTTGATCAACATGCAAGTATCAATAAAAAATATAATTAAAGAAATTATGCCATTAATTCTATTAATTTTAATTATTGGAGGAATTTGGTTTGGTGCAACAACTATCATTAAAAATGATACACCATTTTTTGTTGTAAGTAGTGGAAGTATGAAACCAATATTAGAAGTTGGAGATATAATAGTAGTTAGTGGAAGAAATGAATATGAACAATTAGAAGTTGGTGACATAATTGTATTTACATTACCAACAGATTCCAAAAGAGTAATTGTTCATAGAATTAATTCAATAGATAAAGAAGCTGCAAGAGGAATTGAAATTAAAACAAAAGGAGACAACAATCCAAATGTAGATGGATGGACTGTTTTAGAAAAGAACTATATTGGAACAGTAATAACATCAATTCCATCTGTTGGAAAAATTACAATATGGTTATCTCCACCAGTTAATTATTATATAATATTTTTTGTCATCATAGTATTACTAACAAATGAAGTAAAAAGAAAAGAAAAATAATTTTATATTACAAATATTTATTTTTAATAATAATTAAAAATCAATAAAATAGGCGTGAATTAGTCAATAATATTAGCTAAAACAAGATTTTTTTGATTATCGTCAATAATGGATTTAGAATGAAGAATATTTGCAATGTCAACAATATTAGTAACGCTCAATAATTTCATATTAATAGAATCAAATATTGAATGAGAAGTTTCCAAACGATCTATCAATACTAATGAATTAGATACTTTAGAACCTGAATCATGAATAATATTAAAACCATCAATTAATGATGAGCCAGATGTAAAAACATCGTCAATTAATAATACTTTGGAATTATTCTTCAAATTACCTTCAAGATTTCGTTCTCGGCCATATCCTTTCTTAGATTTACGAATATACACATGAGGTTTATTCAATGAATTAGCAATTGGAACTGAATAAATTAAACCGGCAGTGGCAATTCCACATACATAATCAAATGAATCCATACCAAGATTTTTAATCAAATCAATATAAGATTCAAGAATAATTTTATGATACTTTGGATAACTTTGAATCAAACGTAAATCTAGATAATATGAACTTGTCTTTCCACTACTTAACGTATAATTACCAAATTTAAATGATTGACATTCTATCAATGCATTGACTAAATTATTTAGTTTATCATTAGATATCAATGAAAATACGCCATTATCAATTATCATTACAAACTCTATAAGTTTTTATAATGAATTTGATAAAAACGTATTAGAAAATTGCCAGAGATTTGGATTCCTTATGGAGATGTTGAGATATCAGTAGATATTAATGCAGACAATTTATCTGGAATATATAAAATTGACAATAATAATTTTGATATTGATGAACTAAACAATAATCAAATATTAACAAATATTGAAGAAAAAATAAATATTTTTGATATATGTAATTCTGCAGGTTCATTATCAATAATTGAAAAATTAATTGAAATGATGAATAAAGAAGATAATAATTATGAATTAGAGATTATATCACGTAGATTTCAAAAAAGAGAAATTGAAGAATTATTTAAGAATAAAAAAATTAATTTCAATATTAAATTTATAGAAGATTTATCAAAGGAGTATATTATTGAATTTTTAAATAATAAACAAACAATATTGTTATCAAATTCTTCATTTGATGGATTATTTGGATTTAGTGGAGGTTCAATAACATTATCAAAGATCATCAATAAGAATTTAATAAAAAATGCTTTTTATGATAAAGAAGTCAATCTTCCTGAGTCTGGAATTATTTCAAATAGAACCAATATTATATTGAAAGAATTTAGAAAATACAATAATATTATTTCAATTCAGATAATTGAAGATTCAACAGGAATAAATGATTGTATAATTGGTAATTTAGAAGATGTGTATAAAATTGCTTCGAATAAATTAATGGATAATGTAATTAATACAGAGAATATGTTTGAAAGTTGTATTATTAGTTGTGATTATAAAAAAATAAATACATTAAATAATTCACTAAATGGAATTTGGAACATATACAAGTCTATTGAAAAAAAGGGTCATATAACACTAATATCTGAATCGTCAAATGGATTTGGTTCAGATGCATTAAATAAATTTGCAATAAATAAAATTAATGTTAAAGAATATATCAACAACAATGATTACATTGAAAATTTAGAAAACTTAATTTTTCTAGAAAATATTCATGAGAATTATTCTATAGATATAGTTTCGACAATACCACATTATTATATTGAAAAAAGATTAAAGTTTCGTCCTCATAATACAGTAAATAGTGCATTGAATTCAGCAATAAGAAGAAAAGGCAAAATGGTAAAAATTGCAATTGTACCAAATGGTAATAATACAATAATCAAACATAATCAAATTAAAACGATTTAAATTAAATGAATTTAATTATATATTATTGCAAAAAATTATCCCTGATACAAATAATGAGATAAAAATTAGATTTGCAACATCTAAAGATATAACAGAAGTAATAGCAATTAATTATAAAACATTACCTGAACATTATTCAAATAGTTTTTTTATGGAATTATTACTTGATTCTCCTGAAACATTCATTGTTGCAGAGATCGATAATAAAATTATTGGGTATATTATGTGTAGAGTAGAATATGGTTTCTCTATATTAAGAAAAATGAGTCTTGCAAGAAAAGGGCATGTTGTATCATTTGCCGTACTCGAAGAATATAGATTAAAAGGAATAGGTAAAAGAATAGTAGAACAAGCTATAGAGGGAATGAAAGTTAAGAAATGCAATGAAGCATATTTAGAAGTTAGAACAGATAATCAGGCTGCAATTAGGTTGTATGAGAATTTTGGTTTTAGTAAAATTGCTACATTAAATGCGTATTATAAAGATGGAAAAAATGCATTTTTAATGTCTACTAGATTAAATAAAGATGATTAATCATCTATTTATTAACTTCAATATCAAATACAATTTGATACCAACCAGGTCCTATATGTTTTACAATACGTGAAGATGAGATTTTACAGCTATTATCTAGTTTTTTATTTAAAACCTCATTGCAATTAGTTAAAACATCACCATCATTGGAATTAAGATGCCAGTAAAGATGAATCCATCCATTTTTATTAATCATTGAAATTGCATCATCGAGAAATTCAATAGATTTTTCAGGTAATGGCATAAGTATACGTGAAAAATCAGAAGATAATTTTGATAATATTATATCATGGGAATTCCCACAAAAAGAAGTAATGTTTTTTATTTTATTTAATCTATAATTTTCTATAGCATACTCTGAAGCAATAGGATTCATTTCAATATCAATGATTTGGCATGAAGGTTGGTATTTAGAAATAATTATTGAAAAAGGACCTACACCTGCAAACATATTTAATAATTTTTCATTAGGTTGTACAAGTTTAGCAATTCTCAGTCTTTCGTTAGATAATCTCGGTGAAAAGTAAACTTTAGATACGTCTATAAGAAATTGACAACCTGATTCTTTATAGATGGTAACTGGATCATCTACTCCTGAAAGATAAGAAAGTGTCTTAACACGATATTGTCCAGTAACTCCAGTTGTTTGTTGATAAATAGACCTAATATTTTTAATATTGGATAAGATTTGATTAGAAATTAAGGTTTTTTTTGATAGAAATTCAGATTTAATATTTATTATAGCAATATCGCCAATAATATCCATACCTGATAGATATTTTTTATATTCAGAATCATTAACAGGCATGATTATTCAGCTTTAGATAAATAATAATATTGATTGTTCGATTTTTGTTCTTTATCAAGACGGCTATCATATTTATTTACTCGAGGTCGTCCAGATTCAATATCTCGCCTATAAGTAATTTGCAATTGTTGAAGAAATTTATTCATTGAATCAAATTTATTTGTAGGTTCATTTGCAATTCCATTTATGCCATTATTTCCATCAAATAACAATAATGAATCACTTAAAATATCAATTAATTGAATATCATGATCAATAATTATAGCAGATTTATTATTTGATTTAATAAATTTCTGAACTGAACGTGCCAATACCATGCGATCTTCAACGTCAATAAATGCAGATGGTTCATCAAGTGCATAAATATCGGCATCTTTCATTAAACAAATAGCAATAGCAACTTTTTGTAACTCTCCTCCACTAAGAGTATTTACATTTTTTTCAAATATTTTATTTATTGATAGTGGACGAATAATTTCATTATTAAAAACTTCATCGTCAATTTGTGAACCTTGAGTATATAATAAGTTTCTAACATTATCAGAATAATTAGAATCTAAATATTGGGGTTTATATGAAATTTTTATCTTGGTTTCAATATTATCTTTATCAGCTTTCTCAATACCAGATAAAATCTTCATAAAAGTAGTCTTGCCAAGAGCATTGCCACCAATAATGCCAAGTACTTGACCTTCTAGAATTTTACCGCTAGATACATTTAAAATAAAATTATCATATGTTTTTGTAAAATCATCATATTCAATTATTGATTGAGTTTCAGAATTTAATTCAGAAGGAGAATATACATTAAATTCAATTTTTGTATTACGAAACTTAATATTTTCATTAGGTAAATAGCCATCAATGAGATTATTTATTCCTGTACGAGTAGAACTTGATGAAGAAACTATCCCATATGCTCCTGCTTCCCCATATAAAATATGAATATAATCGCTCAAATAATCAAGAAAGGTAATATCGTGTTCGATAAGAATAACACTTTTTCCTTTATCAGATAATTTTCTTATAGTATTAGAGACAGCCAATCTCTGAAATACGTCATTATATGATGAAGGTTCATCAAAGAAGTATACATCTGCTTCTTTTATGGCAGCAAATGCAATTGATAGTCGTTGAAGTTCTCCTCCACTGAGATCTTTAACAGGTTTATTAATACAAGTTGAGAGATTTAGTTCTTCAATTATATCATCAGAAAAATTATTATTTGGAATACTTTGTAATAGAGAAAGACCATCAGATTTCCAATAATCTTTTAATTTGTATACAGCTTGTGGTTTAATTGAAACAGTAAGTTCGTTATTTATAATTTTTTTAAAATGAGTAATTAGTTCAGTACCTTGAAAATTAGACAGTATATCATCCCAAGAAACATCTTTTTCATATGAACCAAGATTAGGTTTTAAATTACCTGATAAAATATTTAATGCAGTAGTTTTTCCTACACCATTTTTTCCAACTAATCCAACAACTTTACCTGGTATAGGAATTGGAAGACGATAAAGTCGGAAAGAATTAACTCCATATTGATGAATTTTTTCATCGCCAATTTCATGAGCCATATTAACAATAGTAATAGCATCAAATGGACATTTGTTTACACAAATACCGCACCCGTTACATAATGATTCACTTATCAAAGCTTTTTCATCAGAATCAAGAATAATACATTCACTTCCCGATTTATTTACCGGGCAGAAATTTATACATTCTAAATGACATTTTTTTGACAAACAATTATCTTTATCTAATGCAGCAATTCGATGTGAGTTAGAAATAACTGGAAGATCCATATTACAGAGTTGTTTTTTATTACATATTTAATATTTCCTCAAATCTTTTTTATATCACTAAATCATACTCACCTATAGTGAGTATCTATAATGAGCGAGTCTGATGTTACACTAAAAGTACTTGAAGCATACACAAGAGATGTAGGAAGAGGAGTAGCAAGAATAGATTATGAAGCGATGGATGTTTTAGATGCTTCAACAGGTGACATTATAGAAATTAAGGGAAAACGAAACACAGTTGCTAAATGCTTGCCTTTGTATCCGTCAGATGAAGGAAGAGGAGTAATAAGAATCGATGGTTTAATTCGAAATAATTCAGGAGTAGCCATTAGTGATACAGTTACAATCAGGAAAATCAAGGCTCCGCCAGCAGAAAAAGTAGTAGTTGCACCTTTAGAATCAATACCACCGATAGATGAACGTTATTTAGCTGATGCTTTAGAAAGCGTTCCAGTTACAAAGGGTGACAACATTATGATTCCATATTTTGGAGGAAGACTAACATTCCAAATAATTGGAGTTACTCCAATGAGTGATGCCGTATTAATTACACAAAGAACAGTATTTTCAATTTCAGAAAAAGGTGAATCAGCAAGAGGAGTACCTCAAGTAAATTATGAAGACATAGGAGGATTAAGAAATGAAATTAAAAAAGTAAGGGAAATGATAGAATTGCCATTAAGGCATCCAGAAATTTTTGAAAAGCTTGGAGTTGAAGCGCCAAAAGGCATATTACTATATGGACCTCCTGGAACAGGTAAAACTTTATTGGCTAAAGCAGTAGCAAATGAAAGTAGCGCTCATTTCATTAGTATTAGTGGTCCTGAAATAATGAGTAAATTTTACGGTGAATCAGAAGCTAGATTAAGAGAAATATTTAAAGAGGCAAAAGAGAAATCTCCAACTATAATTTTTATCGATGAAATTGATTCAATAGCTCCAAAAAGAGAAGAAGTTACTGGAGAAGTAGAAAGAAGAGTAGTTAGTCAATTATTATCTTTAATGGATGGATTAGAAGGTAGAGGAAAAGTAATTGTAATAGCAGCAACTAATAGACCAAATGCTATTGATCCAGCATTAAGAAGACCAGGAAGATATGATCGAGAAATAGAAATTAAAGTACCTGACAAAATAGGGCGAGAAGAGATTTTAGCAATACATTCTAGAGAAATGCCTCTTGACGAAGATGTAGATATAGATGAATTAGCGTCAAAAACACATGGATATGTAGGAGCAGATTTAGAGGGTCTTTGTAAAGAAGGAGCAATGAAAACACTTAGAAGATTATTACCAGATATGAAATTTGATGAGGAAAAGATATCTGCAGAATTTTTAGATAATGTTCGAGTAATAATGGATGATTTTAATAAAGCATTAAGAGATATAACCCCGTCAGCTATGAGAGAAGTTTACATAGAAACACCAGATGTAGACTGGGCAGATATTGGCGGTTTAGATACTATTAGAAAAGAAATACAAGAAGCAGTTGAATGGCCTTTAAAGTATCCTGATGCATATGAAAAAATTGGATATGCAATGCCAAAAGGTGTAATGTTACACGGTCCTTCAGGTACAGGAAAAACATTGATTGCAAAAGCAGTTGCAAAAGAAAGCGGAGCGAATTTTATTAGTGTTAGAGGTCCAGAATTACTTTCAAAATGGGTAGGAGAATCAGAAAGAGGAATAAGAGAAGTATTTAGAAGAGCTAGACAAGCATCTCCATGTGTAATATTCTTTGATGAATTAGATTCATTAGCACCATTACGAGGAGGAGGTGATGGAAGTCAAGTATCAGAAAGAGTAGTTAGTCAATTATTAACAGAAATTGACGGAGTTCAAGCATTAGATAGTGTATTAGTATTAGCTGCAACTAATAGAATCGATATGATTGATCCTGCATTATTAAGAGCGGGAAGATTTGATAAATTATTGTACATTGGTCAACCAGAAAAAGAAGCGAGAGAAAAGATTTTAGGAATACATACAAAAGGAAAACCTCTCAGTAATGAAGTAAATATAGGAAAAATCGCAGAATTAACAGAAGGATTTAGTGGAGCTGATTTAGCATCAGTTGTTAATACAGCAGTTTCAAGTGTATTACAGACGTTTGTTAGTAAATACAATCCTGAAGAAGCTAAAGAACACATAAAAGAAGCAATAGTGACAATGAATGATTTTGAATCAGCAGTAAGAAAAGTTAAAACTTCTAGAGATGGAAGACCGGTTGAAAAATCACCTATGTCTTTTATGAAATAGAAAACATTCGGTAATACTTTTATTGTTAAAAAAAACATCAACATTATAAATGTATATAATTTTTATTATGGAATTTATTGAAATAATTCTCAATAACATACAGTTATTCATAGAGAATTATGGTTTCTTTGGTGTGTTTATTGCAATGTTCTTGCAAGCAATAATTCCTGTAGCTATTCCATCTGATGGAATAATCATAGCAGCAGTATTATTAAATATAAATCCAATTTTGATTATAATTGCTTCATCATTAGGATCTACTGCTGGAGGAACAATTGGATTTAGTATAACAAGGAAAGGAGGAAAACCAATAGCAATAAAGTTCATCGGAGAAAAAGCAATAATAAGATTTGAAAATTGGTTTGACAGATGGGGAAATTATATAATTGTATTTGGGAGAGCTGCACCATTTTTATCAAGTGATGCAATTGCATATGCAGCAGGATTGACAAAAATTAATATTAAAACATTCATAATACTAGCATTAATCGGTGCAATATTACGAAGTATAATATTAGTATACTTGGGCGATATTGTTAGTGATTATATTCCGGATATATTTTAGAATAATACTTTACTACATCATACCCATGCCAGGCATACCGCCCATTCCTCCCATACCACCCATGCCACCATCGGCACCTGGAGGAGGAGCAGGAGTTTTAGATGAAGCAACTACGTCGTCAATTCTTAATAGCATACCAGCTGTTTCAGTAGCAGCTTTAATTATTTGTTCTTTAACAATAGTTGGTTCATATATTCCTAATCTTTCACAGTCATCTACTTGGCCTTTTACAACATTAACTCCATACCAGATATTTCCTTGACCATGTGCTGCAGCAATTTGTACTTGAGTATCAATTGGATCTAAACCTGCATTCTCTGCTAAAGTAATTGGTATTATTTCTAATGCTTCGGCAAATTTTTGAACTGCTAACTGTTCTCGGCCATTCAATTTATTTGAATATGCTTTAAGTAATCTAGATAGTTCAGCTTCAGGAGCTCCGCCGCCAACTACAATAGATGGTTTAACCAAAACGTCTTTTACTACCATTAATGAATCATGAATTGAACGATCTGCTTCGTCAACAACTCGTTGTGTTCCTCCACGAATTAAAATAGTAACAGATCGAGGATTTTTACATCCTTCTACAAATACCCAATTATCTTCTTCAATTTTACGTTCTTCAACAATTTGAGATGTTCCTAGATCACTTTTAGTAAGATCTTCTAAATTAGTAATTATTCTAGCGCCTGTTGCACGAGATAATTTTTCCATATCACTTTGTTTAACACGTCGAACAGTTAGTATTCCTGCTTTAGCAAGATAATGTTGTGCTGTATCATCAATACCCTTTTGCGTAACTAATACATTCGCACCTACTTGTTCAATTTTATCAACCATGTCTTTTAACATTGTACTTTCTTGATCTAAGAAAGCTTGAATTTGATCTGGATTTGTAATATTAATTTTTGCGTCAAATTCTGTTTTTTCAATTTCAAGTGGAGCAGCCACTAATGCAATTTTAGCATTTTCAACTTTACGAGGCATTCCTGAATGAACAACTTCCTTATCAAGGATTATTCCTTGAATTAAAGAAGTATCTTTTAGCATTTCTCCAGCTTTCTTTTCAACTTTGATATCATCAATATCGACTGTATAATCTCCATTTTCATTATCAGCAACTGCAAGTACTGCATCAGTCACAATTTGTGATAATTTATCAGATTCTCTCCAAATTAATTTAGAAGCCATACTAGTTTTTGCTACTTTCTTTAGCCATTTCTTATCTCCAGGAGTAACTTTAATTGCAATTTCATCTAAAATTTTCAATGCTTGTGTAGCAGCTTTCTTATAACCATCTACCACAATAGTTGGATGTACTTCTTTATCGATTAATTCTTCAGCTTTTTCAATCAATGAACCGGCAAGAATTACTACAGAAGTAGTACCGTCTCCAACTTCAGTATCTGCAGTTTTAGATACTTCAACCATCATTTTTGCAGCTGGATGTTGTACATCAATTTCTTTAAGAATAGTTGCACCATCATTTGTAATAGTAACATCGCCCATACCATCAACTAACATTTTATCCATTCCTCGTGGTCCTAATGAACTTCGAATTATTTCAGAAACGACTTTAGCAGCCATAATATTATTTTTTTGAGCCTCACGACCTTTTGTTTGACTAGAACCTTCTTTTAGTATAATAACAGGTTGTCCGTTAGGAGCAACGCCTACATTTGCTTGTTGTGCCATATATGAAAATGTGTATTACACATTGTATTTAAGTTTCGCCTGAATTTTCATATGCCGCAATCATTTTCTTCAATTCTATCTGGGTCAAAAAGACAAGAGTAACACAAATTTTCAATCAAATGTGCTTCCGTTGTTGGAAGAAAAGTGTCTCCGCATAATGAACACGTATTCATCATAATAGATTCGGATTAATAGATATTAAGTAGATCGGGTTACAGGAACGTCTTTAATCACAATTGAGGGAGATAAGACTGGAATTTCAACTTCCCACCAACTAATCCATTTGCGAGAATTAGATAAAGAATCAATATTAGACAATTGTCTTGGAATATCATCACTAATACGAATGCCTTGAATAGCATTTGTGATTTTTCCATTATTAATAATAAAACATGCATCTCTAGGTACTGTAGAATAAGAACCAGCAGCAGGATTTTGAAATCGAGTATACCAATTATTAGTAATTAAAAGACCATTTTCAATTGAAGATAATTGTTCTTCAAAAGTTATGGAACCAGAAGAAACTTCAAGATTCCAGCACCAAGGAGCCATTATTCCTGCATTACCAGTAGAATCAACCTCGTATTTTTTAGCAGTAGTTACATTATGAAGGTAATTTTTAAGAATTCCATTTTCTATAATCTTTGTAGATTGTGTAGGAATTCCTTCATCGTCAAATCGACGATTATATATTCCATTTTCAGGATTTCCATGATCAGAAATTGATAAAGAATCAGATGAAACTCTATGATTCAATTTATTTGTTAAAAATGAATCTCCAGAATCAACAGAATCAGCAGAAGCAGCATGGCCTACAAATTGGAATATATCTGCGGCAACAGTTGGAGTAAACAAAATATCATATTTTCCTGGTTCACATTGTTTTGGATTTATAGATGATTTAGCATATTCACCTGCATCAGTTCCAGCAGAAGAAGAGTCAATATCACGAATTGATGATGAACAAGACAAACCATGACCACTAGATTTGGATTCAGTAAATGCACGTACGTTCAATAAATTAGTAATTGATTTGTCATGAGTTTCAATACCTGTAGATGTTTTAAGAATTATTTCTGAGATCGTACTAGTAAATGAACCGCACACTCGTGAAGCACCAGATTTTAGACCTTGATTAATTGAATTTTCTACATGGTCAATTATGGATTCATGATTATCAGAATCAAAGCGGTTCTCAAATTGATTTTGTCCATAATTAAATGGTCCAGAAGGAAGAGCAGTATAATCATTGTTTATAGGAGAATCAATACAATATTGGAATAAAGAATCAATATATGAAAGAATAGAATTTTCATCTAAATTATATAATACGCCACTTGCACGTTTTTTATCTTTTCCAATATAAATCTCAATTGAAATATTTTCAATAACATCGAATACATTGACAGAATTATTACTGAATCTAATCAAATCTTCATGATCATTAGACAAAAGTAATGAATAATCATCAAAATCGAGAGTTGATATTTTCGTTTCGATAATAGATAAAATATTATTAATGTTCATGATCGTGTACCTACTCTTAGATTTCTTAATCGAACGTCAGGTGCGCCAGTCCATACTGGTGCGCCTTGCATAGGTTCACCTTTACCGCAATTGGCAGCTTTAAAATCAAGATTTTTTGAACGTGCATCGACAGAAGACCAAAATTTCTTTGAAGTAAGTTCTAAAACAGGAGATTTAACAGGAATGTCTAATTCTCCATTAGTAATTTTATAAGCTTCAAAACCGACATATCGTTGATTTTCACGTCGATCGTCAATATTCCATTCCATAAAATTTTTGATATAAACGCCATTTTTTACATCTGCAAGTAATTCGTCTAATTCAAAAGTACCAGGTTCAATAAAAGTATTAGACATACGAATAATTGGTTCTTTATCGAATTCAACACTTCTAGATGCAGCGTTACTTTGAATATTCATTTTTGAGGAAGTTTCTCTATTATGTAATAAATCAGTAATTATTCCAGCACTAATCAAATTACGTTTTTTAGATTCAACACCTTCGTCGTCAAATAAATAAAAACCCATAGATTGTGGGATTGTTGGATCGTCGCTTACAAAAACTTCGTCGCTTCCAATCCGATTTTCAATACAGTCAAAATCAAGAAATGATTCACCAGCTTGAGCAGCTTCTCTTCCTAAAATTCTATCTGCTTCAAAAGGATGTCCACACGATTCATGAGCAACTAAACCTGCAATATCGGGACCAACAACTACATCTATATCACCTTCAAATTTTTCTGATTTAGCTTTAATTGAATTGGAAGAAATTTTTAATTGCTGAGGAATATAATTCGAAAGATCAAAAGTTTTGATAATTTCCCAACCGCCAGATCGACCTAAACCTGCATAGCCTGCAGGAATACTAAATGCAGATAATTGGCCATCATAACTAGCAGTAATCAAACTATGAAAAGATACTCTCGGTACACGACTCAACAATCTAGTTCCATCAGTATTAACATAAAATTTCTCTTCAATTGAATTATCAAGACCCAGAGATCGATTAGTTAAATTAACATCAGAATTAAACGTAGAAATATATCCATCCACCTCTTTAAGAACTGATACCATATCATGAATTTGAACATTTTTTAGATTTTCTTTCTCATCGGCAGACCAATTTTTCTGAACAGATTTCTCTTTAGAAAATACAATAGGAGATTTTAATATTTTTTTAGATGATTTAGCTCTGGAAATAGTATTTTTTATTAGATCAGAAATTGAGTTATCGAACATATTAGTTGATGCAAAGACCATAACTCCATCATAAATCATTCGAATACCAATTCCTTGTTTTTCATATGAAATAGTAGGTTTAGATTCTCCATTTTGAAGAATGGCCGCAAGATGTTGAGTAGAATGGAATCTAGCTTCTGCGTAATCAACATTATATTTTTGTGCTTCTGAAATAATTGAATTAAGCAAATCCTCGTAGTTTGATAAAGAATTATTGGTCAATAGTAGATTATAATAATCGCGAGATATTAATTTTATTAATATGGTAAAAACCAACAAGGACAAATTTAATAAAGTAAAGATAGTTCCTGATACAAGTATTATAATAAGTCAGATATTAACAGAAAAAATTGAAAAAGGTGAAATTAAAAATTCAGAAATAATCATTCCGATAGCAGTTTTAGATGAATTACAAGCACAGGCTTCAAAAAATCAGGAAATTGGATTTTTAGGTTTAGAAGAATTAAAGAAAATCAAAGAGATTTCTACAAAAAAGAAGATTAAATTTCGATATCTAGGAACTAGACCATCTCTTGAAGATATCAAACTATCAAGAAGTGGAAGAATTGATGCGATAATTAGAGACGAGTCGATAAAAAATGATGCAATATTATTCACTGGAGATTATGTGCAAGCAATAGTTGCAGAGGCAATGGGTGCTAAAGTTAATTATATACCTAAAGAAATTAATGAAGAAGACAGTAATCTTGATAAATTTTTCAAAGATGAACTCATTTCCAGTGTACATATAAAAGAAGGAATTCCAATAAGAGTTAAGAAAGGATTACCAGGAGATATTGAATTAGTTTCAATAGGTAAAGAAATCGAGGAAGAAGAAATAAACAAGATCATTAAAGATATTGAGGATTTTGCAAGAGTAAGTAAAAAAAGAGATAAGCAAATAATTAGAGATGGGGCAAAAGTAATTCAACTTGATAAATTTAGAATTACAATAACAATGCCTCCTTTTTCTGATAAACCAGAAATTACTATAATCAAACCAATTAAAAAATTACAAATTAGTGATTACGACATTCCTAAGAAATTAATGGAAAGAATTGAAGTTGCAGCAGAAGGAATACTAGTGGCAGGTAGTCCTGGATCAGGAAAAAGTACATTTGCATCAAGTTTAGCTGAATTTTATTCTGCAAAGAACAAAATTGTTAAAACAATTGAATCGCCAAAAGATTTACAGGTAAATCCTGAGATTTCACAATACGGACCGCTGGAAGGAGATTTTGAAAAAACAGCAGAAATTTTATTATTAGTTAGACCAGATTACACAGTATTTGACGAAGTTAGAAAATCAAGAGATTTTATGATTTTTGCTGATTTGAGATTGTCAGGAGTAGGAATGATTGGAGTGGTACATGCAAGTAATCCTGTGAATTCTATTCAAAGATTCATAGAACGAATAGAAATGGGAATGATTAGTAATATTGTAGATACTGTAATCTTTCTCAAAGATGGGAAGATAGAGAAAACATATCAATTAGAATTAGTAATGAAAGTTCCAACAGGCATGTTAGAAGCAGATTTAACAAGGCCAGTTATTGAGATTAGGGACTTTATAGATTCAACATTAGAATATGAGATATATACATATGGAGAAGAAAAAGTAATAATTCCAGTTATTGAAATAGAAAAAAAAGAACGTAAAACTAAAGATGTTTCTATGAAGAAACTTAAAGAAAATTATGCTAAATATGAAGAGGATATGAATATAGAAATGATATCTTCAAAACGAGCATTAATTAAAACAGATAAAAAAAATATTCCAGAAATAATTGGAAGAAATGGACAAAATATTATGAATATGGAAAAGAAATTAGGAATAAAAATCGACGTAGAACCAAATAATAATGCATTAGGTAAAAACATCAATCACATAATACATGAAACTGGAAATTCATTAGACATTTTATTTAAAAAAAAATTAGATGGTAAAACACTCAATGTTTACATAGATAATCAGTATATATTATCTGCAACAGTTGGAAAAAGAAATAGAATACGAGTCGCGAAAGAATCAGATATTGGTAAATCAATAATTAATGCAATAATTCAAGAGCAGAAAATCATTGTAGCAAATATTGATTAGAATAATCTATTTTTAATTTTTTTGATATCATCAATGATTGAATAAACAAATGAGATAAAACCAAAGACCATAATAGCACGACTAACTTGGAGAATTGCATCGCCTCGTCTCAAAGCTTCATAGAGCTCCGCTTCTCCTAATGATTCAAGTTCTTCGTTTGCAACAGCTTCTGGAATTCTACCAGCTTGTGAATCTATACGATATTGATCTAACAAAATAAGATTGTCGATGGCATTTTGAAATGCAAGATATCCTAATACTAAAAATACAAATCCAACTACAAATGAAAATTTTTTCAAATTATTTACATCTCTTTCTCTAATGTAATTTCTAGCCAATTTATGCCTTGTGTAGTAATTTTAAACATAATTTTTTTATTAAAATTGTCTTTATTCACATAACATAATTTTTGTAATTCACTTAGACGTGAACTAACAGATTTTGGATTGAGATTTGTTAATTCAGATAGATCTGCAATAGAAAGAAATGAATGAGAAGTTTTACCAGCTAAAAATCCAGTATGATAAGCAAGTAGTTGAAGTGCTATTTTCTCACGATCGCTCAATTTTTTAGAATTAATCCACATTCTTGGACCTTCAGGAGTAATTTTAATCAGATTATGGAATTTTGAAAGTATGTCTTCCAACGAATAATTAACCATAATCTTTTGCGCAAGTTCAATTCTAGGTAATGATTTAATAAGAAATTCATTAACTGAGCGTAATACTTCATCAGGAGTACCTTTGAAATCTATTATTGTATCTTCGTGTTTTATAGTTATAGAAATATCACTCATATAATCACATAAAAACAACTAATAGGCAGATTTTGACAATTTTTCATTTGAAGATAAGAGAGAATTAGAAGCAGTATAGACGTATTCTCCAGTATTACTTTTGAAGCGTCTAAGTCTTCCTGATTTAGCCATTCTCAACAATGTAACAGCAACAGTTTGTTTTGGATACATTAGACCATATAATTGTAGAACATCTCTTATTTCATTAAGTTTTTTTGGTTCGTTAGACCAATTACTAAGAAATAATTTAAGCAATACATCAGTGAGAGAATCAGATTTATTTATAATAATGTCTGGAGGAATAGAAGACTGAATTTCATCTGAGTTATCAGATATGTGAACGTTTTCTTCTGAAACATCTGTTTTAGAAATATTCGATACAGATTTCATAATATTAGGAATTTGAGAAATCACGTCAGGTAGATTATTAATATCGCATTCTATATCAACTTCAGTATTTGAAATCTTTAATTTGATTTTCGTAAGAGAAGTTGTCATCAAATTATTTGATAAAAATCAGTATATTAAACTATGCTACCGGAGGTCTTTTTTGAACATAACGGTAATTTCTCATCGAACCATTACGAGTCAGAATATTTTCTCGAACAAGATCTTTAAGTGAATGAGAAATACTAGTTTTATCATAATGATAACCTCGTCTTGATAATTCTTCGTCTACTTCTGATAGATTTTTCTCTCCATTAAACCAATTTTCTTGCCATAATAATTCAATAAGATCTCTACAAATCACATGTTCAGTAGATTTTTTTGGTTTACTAGATGTTGTAGTTTTTAAATCAGTATTAGGAGATTTGAGTTGAACATTTGTATCAATACCGCCAATTACATTTTCAACAGTTTGTTTAACTTGGTTTTCGGGACAAGTAATTTCAACTTCCCAATTACCATGTTTCAATTTCACTGTAATTTTTTCATTATCAGTCAATTTTAATCCTTATTGTGCATCTTGCACAACATTTATATTTGAATGTTTCTTAATCCATGTTGGGCAAGATGGGCATGAAATATAATATGAATAAAAACCAGACAAGCATTATTGAATTATTAGACAACATAGAAATCACGGAGAATAATTCAAGTGGAAAAGATGATTTTGTAAAAGTATTGAATAAACTTGTTGAAATTAAATTAAATGAATTAGGAAAAACATATTTTGAGATATTAAAAGAGAACAAAAATAGAGAAAATCAACTAAAAAAGCTCAATGCATGGGCAATTTGGCTAGAAGAAAATGAAGAAATCTTACAATAATAGAGATTATAAACTTCGCTGATTAACGTATTGTATTGGAAAGTTCTGATATCGATATTATAGCAAAAATTGCAGGAAATGTTGTAGTAAGTAATAATCCAGGAGAAATGTTAAAAATCTGGAGAAAGCGATTAAAGATTAAACAAACCAATTTAGCAAAGAAAATGAATATTTCTCCATCTGTACTAAGTGATTATGAAAGTGGAAGAAGATATTCACCAGGAATTGTTTTTATTAAAAAATACATTGAGTCGCTAGTAATACTCGATAAATCAAATAATAAAACATTGAATAGATTAATGAAAGAAGATCATTCGGCAATATTAGGAATTGGAGAATTTAAAAAACCAATAACTGCAGAGAAGTTGAGAAAATCATTAAACATAAATGTATTAAATAGAGAAGATGAATTAGATACTAAAATATACGGATATACAATTGTTGACAGTATTAATACAATTTACATGTTATCGGGAATTGATTTTTATAAAATATTTGGAGCTACAACTGAAAGAGTTTTAATATTTACAAGAGTAGGAATTGGGCGATCGCCATTAGTTGCAATAAGAGTTTCGCAATTGAAACCAAGAATGGTAATACTACATGGTCCAGACAAGATCGATAAATTAGCCATAGATTTAGCCGATAAAGACAAAATTATTTTAGGGCTCACGAAAGATAATGAGAACAAAATCAATGACAAATTAACGAAACTATGACCCCTTATATATAAAGTAAATTGAGAAGAATTAATGTTAGACAATAGTCAATATCTGATATTCACTTTATTAATAATTATAGCTTCGATAATAGTTTTAAAATTAAAAATATTGGATTTTAAAGGAACTATAAGTTCAATATTTATGGGAAATTTAATCTACCTAGTAACAGGAATAGGAGGATTCATTTTAGTAATTGAGTTTTTTATTATTGGATTTATATGTACAAAATTCAGATTTAATCAAAAACGAAGAAAGGGGATAGCGCAAGAAAAAGATGGAATAAGAAGTTGGCAAAATGTAATAGCAAACGGTTTTGCATTTTCTCTTTTTGGTACAATATTTTATTTAACAAACAATGAGATATTTTTGATTGGGTTTATTTCATCAATAGCAATTGCAACAGGAGATACATTAGCAACGGAAATTGGTTTATTAAGTTCTAAAAAACCAAGACTAATTACAAATTTCAAACAAGTTGAAACAGGAAGGTCCGGAGGAATAACTATACTAGGTTCATTAGCATCAATTATAGGAATTATTATAATAATTTTATCATCTTCAATAAATGGATTTTCAATAAATATTGATTTACTATCAATAGCAATTATTGGGTCTTTCTGTGGAATATTAATAGACAGCATATTAGGAGCTACAGTTCAAGCACAATATTTTTGTGATAAATGTGAAAAATTCACTGAATTAGCAAGTCATCACGAACAACAAAATAAATTAATCAAAGGACGTGCATTTATAGACAATAACATTGTGAATTTATTTTCAACATTAACAGGTTCATTAATATCAATATTACTTATTGTAATATTCTAATAATTTACTTCGAATTTCAGGAACAGAAACACGAATTTGTTCCATTGAATCTCTATAACGAATAGTAACATCATTATTTTGAATAGAATCAAAATCAACAGTAATACAAATAGGCGTACCGATTTCATCTTGGCGCCGATAACGTCGGCCTATTGAACCTGATGAATCATAAAAAGATTGAAAATCTAATTTCAAATCATTAAAAATCTTCTTTGAAAAAGATGGAAGGTCATTTTTATTTGAAAGAGGAAAGATTGCAATATCAAAAGGAGACAATCCAGGTTTAAGTGATAAAAGAAATCTTTCACCGTCTTTTTTATATGAATGTTCAACAATAGAATATAGACTACGATCCACACCCATTGAAATTTCAAATACATGAGGAAGTACTTTTTCATCATTGTCAAGTATTTGAAGATCTTTTCCACTAATTTTTTGATGGCTGCTTAGATCATAATCAGTACGATTATTACAAGCAACTAATTCGAGCCATCCAGTAGAAGTAAGAACTTCAAAATCAAAAGAATGAGTTGCATAAAAAGCTCGATCGTCATCTGGAAGAATACGAAAACGAGTATTTTCTAATGAAATTCCATTAGAAGTATAGAATTCCTGAACCAAAGCAAGATAATAAGCAATGAATTTATTTGGAAGAATTCCTTGAGAAATTAGATCAGAACATGAACTAGTGATAATCTTATCATCAGAAGTATGGATATTTAGGGTTGTATCAGCAACTTCAGAGAAACCATCAACATCGTCTATATTATTAGGATTAAAAAATACTTCAATTTCTGCCTGATAAAATTCGCGTAAACGAAGTAAACTTTGTCGAGGAGAGATTTCATTACGAAAACTCTTACCGAATTGTGCTATACCAATAGGGAGCTTGATACGCATTGTTTTAGAAAGTCGAAGAAAATCAACAAATATATTTTGACAAGTTTCTGGACGAAGATAAGAAGGATCTCCCTTAGGACCAATTCCTACATCATACATCATATTAAATCTGGTAACAGGAGAAAGAGAATTTTTACATTTATGGCATTTAATATTAAGAGATTTGATTTTTTCATCATAATCTTCATTAGATAATTTTTCGGATATCATTTCTCCTGAAATATCAGAAATCATTCTATCAGCTCGATAAACAGATTTACACTCAAGGCAACGAGATATTGGATCAGAAAAGTTGTCAAGATGTCCAGAAGCGACAAATACATTTTTGGAGAGAATTTGACTACCGTCAATTTCAATCATTCCATCTCTACGAACAATATTCCTTCTCCAAGATTCAATAAACTTATTTCTAAAATTCACGCCCAAAGGACCATAATCCCAAAATCCCGCAGGAGCATCAGAATAAATTTCCGAGCTTGGAAAAAAGAAGCCTTTTTCAAGAAATAATTTCTGAATATCGTCGTAATTCATTATCAATAGATGATAATTGACTATAATTAAGTTTTAGATTAAGTTTAAAAAAAAGAGTAAGTTGCCCGTTAGGGCAACTTAAATGATTATGCGTTACGTGTTCGTGAATAGAGTACGCCAGCAACGACGACGAGAACTACACCTAATCCAATTGCAACATATGAAATTGGACTAATTGTTTCAACCTCGACTTCGACTTCTTGGACTACTTCTACTTCTTTCACTACTTCGACTTCAACGACTTTCTCGACTTCAACGATTTCAACTGCTGGTTCAGGAATTGTGTCAGGTAGACCGAATGCAAATATAGCACCAGGTGTTACTGCATCAACGCCTAAGTTTCCAAAGCCAAACCAGTTAGCGCCACCGACAGTACGGAATAGTTTAACATTTCCGTTCTTATCTGCACCAATACTTGGTTGGACAACAGAACCTTGACCAATGTTGAATTCGTGTAAGACTTCACCAGTCTCTACATGAAGTGCACGTGATACTCCATCAACACCAGAGAAGAATACCAAGTCAGCAGTTGTAATTACACCGCCTCGGAATCCCTTGTTGTCAATAAAGTAGTTCCAGACATTTTCACCACTGTCGACATCATATGCATTAATTGTTGCATTAATTGCTGCCTCGAATGGAGCTGGGAAATCAGCTGCTTCTCCACATACAGAACATGGACCTACAGCGTTAGCTGCCTGAATCCATCTTGGTTCATTGAATGTAGCGAAGATTACCATATTCATATCACGGTTGTATGTAATATCAGATTCCAAACAGCCTACTGCAGGACAGTTGAGCCAGAATGGACTATCATTACAATGTGGGTGATCTGCATATTTGGTTTGTGCTGAATCACAGGTATTAGCTGTTGGTCGTACCATTTCAACATCGTTGAGTGGGTCTAACAATTCAGCGAATTTTGATCTTCGTGTATTTACTGATTCGAATACGTGTAATGGAGCTCCGTCAGACCAATCAAGTATGTGAACACGTCCGTTCTTACATCCTTTGATTACGACTTTATCTCGAAGTTCTCCTTTGACTACTACGTCTTCAGCAAGAATTGTATTCCATGAACAGTCATAGTCCCAAGGGTCACGTACTGTAGTTTGATATGCCCAGAGTATCTCTCCTGTGACTGCATCAAGTTTGACAATTGATGCTGCGAAGAGGTTTGGACCTGGTCGGAATGTTGCATTCCAGTCAGGACCTGGTTGAGCTGTACCAACTACAATTGCATTATCTTCTTGGTCAATGACCATTTGTCCCCAAATGTTGCTTATACCAGAGTTTGCTACCATTTTACCCCAGTCATTTCTGAGGATATCTTGATTCATTTCACAAGATTTGATAGCATGAACTTCAGGAATTATTGGAGCTTGATTATTGATGTATTCAGTCTTTGCTTGAATCCACCATTTATCACAATTGTCGACTAACCAGTCACCCCATTCAGCTTTTTCTTCTTCGAACAATGGTTCACATGCTACGTCAGTTTTTGCTAGACTGTCAGGATCACCACAAGGAGGCATTAAATAAGTTCTCCAAACGACGTCACCAGTGTCTGCATCATGTGCTGCAAGATAGTGTCGGCCTCCCCAAGTACCTTCACCTGCACCACCTTGTGAATAATAGACTAAATTCTCATCGAATAAGAATTGTGGTGGATGTGGTTGAAGACTTCCAAAGTAACCACTGTTTCCAGGAATACCTTTACCAAGAGGACTGTCAAGAGGAATCTCTAAACATAAATCTTCAAATGATTTATAATGCGAACCGTCTTCAGCTCTGATACCGGTTTGTTTACAACCAAAGTCAGTGAACCATAGTGTTCCACCGCCTTGTTCTGCAACATAGTGCATTGCATGTGTATGTGCAAACTCAGCTGTGATAGGTAATCTACCACCTTCAGGTGCTGCATTTCGTGCATTATCTGCTTCTGTTACGTAAGCAGCATCCCAAATACTTGAACCGTCAGCCGCATCCATTGCGATTACAGTTTTTCTATTTAGGATAAGATAGACGTTTCCGTCAATAACTAATGGGACTGCCATGCTTCCTTCGACACTACCAAATCCAGGTATCTCATTTTGTCCTACATCAACTGATGAAGGAATTGGATACATCCACTTAACTTCTAGATGCTCGACATTACCAGAATTAAGTTGAGTTTGTGGATTATAGTTAGTACCCCAAGGATCTCCATTATGGTACTCCCAATTTCTTTCCCATCGACTTAGCTGTTGCGCCTCAGCATTTTGAATTGCTGGAGGTGCAGCTGTAAAGATCGATGATAGTAGCAGGACGCTTGCAAGAAGCACTGCTAACATTACTCCCCAATGTTTATGGTTCATAGATATTTGAGAATTGAAATAAGATATAAATTAGATTATTAATAATAATTTGAAATAATTATAATGCCGTTATAATAAGGATTTTTATTAACAATTTAATTATTAATATTAATTAAAAAGAAACGTAACAAATAGAAAAACAATTTTATTATGTATATAACAAAATAAATTATGGTAAAAAAATATTGGTTACTAAAAGAAGAGCCAAACAAATATTCTTATGATGATTTGATAAAAAATAAAAAAACAGTATGGGATGGAGTAGGAAATAATTTAGCATTAAAAAATATTAGAAATATATCAAAAGGAGATGAGGCATTTTTTTATCATACTGGAAAAGAAAAATCAGTAATTGGAATAGTAGAAGTAACTAAAGATCCATATAGTGATCCAAATAAAGATGATAATCGATTTGTAGTATTTAATGTAAAACCTATAAAAAAATTAAAAAGGCCAGTTAGTCTTAAAGAAATTAAAGCAAATAAAATTTTTAAAGAATTTGAGTTAGTTAGAATTCCTAGATTATCAGTAATGCCTGTTACAAAGAAATATTGGGATACAATTATTAAATTATCAAATCAAAAAAATGATTTCTGATTACGTAATAATTTATTTGGCAATAGTCGGAATATCAATAATATCATATTGGATTTTTTTTATATTGAAAAATAAAATCGATAAGTATTATATGAGAACCCATATAATCGCAGAATTAATTACAGCAATTTTATTAATAATTTCATCAATAAGTGGAAGATTCGAGATAATCCTCATTGCAATAGGAATGCTAATTTATGCGTCAATCAATATAATTGGAAAATACGTTGATGAAAGGGATAGAAAAATGATAGTAATAATAATTTTAAACGTAGTTTTACTGATAATTTTAACAAATTATCTATTAGTAGAGGTAAATTAGAAAGAATATTCAACAATAAAGTCAATAAAATTTGCTGTAATTACATGTAAGACAAATAAGATGATAATAAAATGTCGAGTTGAAATAGGGCGACGGAGGAATATCTTTTCCCCTTCATTCCTATGGTTCTGTTGACCCTATTTCTTCACATTTTTAATAATTTTAAACTTGTAGCCATAATATATTTGTCCAGAATCACCATCTGAAGATATTTTTCTAAATACGGCTTTGACATTAGCGTTAATTTTTATATCATCTATATCAGAATCAACAATTTGAGCGACAATATTGACATTATTATCAAGTCTTATGAGGCCAATAGACATAGGTAATTCTTTTTCAAAACCTGGCATTGATTCAGATGAAAGTGTATAAGAGATTAATTTGCCTTTATGAGGCATTTGTTTATCAGATATATCCTCAGAATTACATTTTTTACATTTATAAAAATTAGGAAAAGATTCATAATTACAAGAATTACAAACAGAACCAATGATTCTGAAATATCTGTCTCTATTTCGCCAATATGAAACAGACATTAATTTGCCACTCCTAGAATATGAATTACACTATTGGAATCTATACCAGACATATTATGGCATAAACCAATTTTCTTATTTTGAAGATCAACATGAGAACGATTTTGTAGTTGACGAGTAACTTCAGCTATTTGATATATTCCTGTTGCAGAAAGTGGATTGCCCCTTGCTTTTAAACCTCCGGAACAAGACAAAGAAGTTTTTGAATTGAGATCAAATTTACCCGAAATAATATCAGATGTAGCAGATCCTGGATCAGAGAATCCCATAGTTTCAATAATGTTTGCAGTAATTGCAGGAACAACATCATGAACTTCTAATAAATCAATATCGTTTAGATTTATTTTTGATTTTTCTAAGGATTTATTTAGACAATTCGCAGTAGAATTAAATTCTAATAAATTATCTCTAGAATAAAAATCGATAGAAGAATTAGAAGAAATTGAAGATAAAATATTAACGTCGTGAAAATTAGATTTGTTAGTTTTAGAAAGCATAACTGATGCAGAGCCATCTCCAATTGGTGAACAATTAAGCATGTTAAGCGGAGATGAGATTATAGATGATTTATTTATTGCATCCAATGAAAATTCACGATTAAATTGTGCATGTTTACATGATGAAGAATTTTTATGAGAAAGTACTGAAAAATTAGATAAATCGTCAGATGAAATATTGTAATTTTCCATATACAATCTTGTAAATAATGCATAAAGTGAATTCATTGTTATGCCAAAAAATTGAGTGTATTCATAACTTTCGCCTAATGTAGTAGCTTTGATAGTTTCCGATGGAGATAAATCGGTCATTTTTTCTGATCCAATTACTAATACAGATTCAATATCATTGGAACTTAATAGTTTATGAGCAACATTAACAGCCATAGCTCCTGAACACGAGGAAGATTCAATCTTGAAAGAATCAATATTCGATAAACCTAATTTTTCTGAAATAATAGTAGACATATTTTCTTGGCTAGATGAATATGAGGACAAAGTATTAGCAAAGATTAACATATCAGGAGAAATATTTGATTCAGAAATTGCTTGTTTAGCAGATTCAACAGACATATCTAACAATGATTTTGACCAATGATCAGTAATTTTTGTAAAACCAGTTCCAGATATTTTTATTGTCAGATCAATCACCTAAAATTACTTCAATATACCTCGAAGTTTTGTATATGTGGCATAATCAATGTTTTTACTGTCATTAATTTTTTCAGATAAAGGAATATGATCTTCGCCTTTATTCAGAATACCATCTTCGACCAATATAGAAAAAGCGTCGCTTCCTGCTCCAGAACCAAATGATGCAAGAAGAATTCGGTCCCCTGGTTTGGCAACATCAAAAGTTGAAACAAGTCCAAGAGGTGAACTAGCAGAATAAGGATTGCCAATAACAGGGTTAAGTAATCCAGGTTCAATCTGTTCCATGGAAAATCCAAGTCTTTTAGCTACTTGAATTGGAAATTTAGGATTAGGTTGATGAAAGATTGCATATTTAAAATCAGAAGGTTGAAGATTAGTTTCGGAAAGTAATTGTTTAACAGAAGATTGAACATGATGAAAATAAGCAGGTTCTCCTGTAAAACGAGAAAGATGTCGAGGATAAGATTCAGTCTGTCTTCTCCAAAAATCTCCTGTATCAGTCACGTAAGATGTACTATATTCAATTTTAGCTATAGGATTTTTAGTATCGCTAGATAAGACAAATGCAGCTGCAGCACTTCCTGCAGTATATTCGAGATTATCTCCAGGTCGTCCTTGAGCAGTATCAACGCCTAAAGCTATTCCGTGAGAAATCATTCCAGAGCCAATTAATCCCGTGATAACTTGCATTGCCTCAGTTCCGGCTTTGCATGCAAATTCAAAATCAGATGCTAAAGTTTTGTGGATACCTAAAGCTTGAGCTACAATTGTACTAGTTGGTTTAACAGCATAGGGTTTTGATTCAGTTCCTACGAAAATTGCGCCAATTTCACATGAGCCAGACATAGATAAGGCATCTCTAGCTGTTTCAACAGCCATAGTTGTTGTATCCTCGTCAATATTAGCAACACTCTTTGCTTTATTAGGACCAGAACCTCCGCCTTTCCAAAGTTTAGCAATATCAGTAGTAGAAAGTCTTAATCGTGGGACATATCCACTATAACCAGATATATAGACAGGGATAGAGCTCTTCATTATTGGAATAATTATGTCCAATTGAGTTTAAAAGCTTACAGAAAAGTACTCAAATATTAGTAAAATGTCGAAATTAAACTGATTTAACTTGTTTTACTACAGAAGGTCTTCTTTTTTTCAAGATTCTATAACCACATATACACTTGATTTCAGGTAAAGCAGCGAGATCTTCGTTTGTAACTGGAGTAGCACAACGTACACATTCATAGACTACACCGCCAAAAGTATCATCAGAAGATTCCAAATATAATCAATTAAGTTTAGAATTTAGTAGTATATGTATTTTTTGTTATTGAGATTTTTCTTTAATTCCATATATCAAAAGATGAAAAATAGACAATAGAAAACGAAAGATTTCAAAAGAAGAGAGTTTAGTTTTTCCAATACTTCGTTCTTGAAATACAAATGGGATTTCTTGAATTTTGAGTTTCATCTTATGGAATAAATATACAGATTCGATTAAATAAGAGAAGCCATTTGACTTGACATCATAGCGTATCAATAAATCAATGGTATTAGAATTAAATCCTCTAAATCCAGTAGTATTATCATGTAATTTAGATCCTAAAAATATCCGCACGAGCATATTAGCAACAAAACTAATAATTTTTCGATGAATTGGCCAAGAACTAACACCTCCTTTATCTATATATCTTGAGGCAATAGCAACATCATAACCAGAATTGATTGAGTCTACAATTTGAATAGTAATTTCAGGAGGATGTGAAAGATCAGAGTCCATTTGAATAATACAATCAGAATTATTTTCTTTACACCAATTATAACCTGCTTGATAAGCAGAACCTAATCCTAGTTTAGATTCTCTAGTAATTAGAAATACTGATTTACCGTATGAATTTAATTGCTCAACTACAGAAGATGTTCCATCAGGACTATTATCATCAACAACTATAATTTTCAAATTATGTGGAGAATGACTGAATATATCAATTAATTTACTTGTTAAGATAATAATATTGTCTTTCTCATTGTAAGTAGGGATAATAATTGAAACATTCATAACACATCAATAAATAGATTTTAAAGCATCATTAAGTGAGCGTCCTACATGATTAATATCGTCATTAGATAAGCCAGAATGTATAGGAATAGAAAGAACTTGAGAAGAAGCAATATCAGTATTAGGAAGTTCATATTCATTATTTAAAGTCTGATAAAAGGGCATTTTATGAATAGGTGTACGATAATAAACTGCAGTATTAATTCCTTGTTTTTCCATAAAAGACATTATTTCATCACGAGAATGAGTAAAAGAAACAGTATACAAATAACGATTAAGAAATGAATTATCATTTTCAATGGGAATGTTAATATCAAATTCATCAATGTATTCAGAAATAATATTCGAATTAGTTCGTCTAATTTTAATAAAATCGTCGAGTTTACTTAATTGAATAGAGGCAAGTGCAGCTTCAATTTCAGGCATACGTAGGTTTAAACCAAATCTTATTGTATGGCCAGATTTATCAAGGCCATGATTACGAATCATCAATAATTGATTATAAAGTTCTTCGTCATTTGTTGTTATCACACCTCCTTCTCCTGAAGTAATGACTTTGGTAGGATAAAGACTAGTACATCCTAAATTACCCAAAGTTCCGCATTTTTTTCCATTAATTGAAGAACCAAGTGATTGAGCCCCATCTTCAATTATTGGAATATTATTAGCAGATGTAATTTCAGAAAGCTGAACAACATCAACAGGATGTCCGTATAAATGAACTGGGATAATAGCTTTTGTTTTTGAGGAAATATGTGATTTGATTAGAGATAAATCAATATTATAATTAGATGAAGAGATATCAACAAAAATAGGTGTAGCTCCAGTTGCAATAACTGCACTAGCAGTAGCAGTAAAACTGAAAGATGGAACAACTACTTCATCTCCAGTTGTGACGCCCAAAGATAATAATGATGCATATAATGCAGAAGTACCAGAATTTACAGCAATAGCATATTTACAATTAAGAAATTCGGTTAATTGTTTCTCAAAAAGTTTAACATATTTTCCACCATACATATTAGAACTACTAAGTAAACCACTATCAAGAATAGTTTGAGCAGTATTTACTTCATTATCGTCAAATACAGGTTCATTAACAGAAATTTTCTTAGTCATATAGATCAATTAATCCTTAACAAGTGAATTAAGATCATGACCAGATGGATTCTGGAATATTCTAAGATCAAAGTAATTCGTAGCGGCAATTAAATGATCAAATATATCAGATTGGATATTTTCATAGCTAATCCATTCATTATCATTACTAAAGACGTAAATCTCAATTGGAAGGCCATTTTCAGATGGAGGTAGTTGTCTAACTAAAAAGGTCATATTTTCATTTATATTTTCATGATTACGAAGATATGAAATAATATAAGCACGAAAAGTACCGATATTTGTAAGATTTCTAGAATTTAAAGAATGATTATCAGGTTTAATATTTTTATTAGACTTTGAGAGTAGATTAGCTTTTTCTTTAAGATAAGAAGATAATAAATCAATTTTATTATAATTCAATAGCATTTGTTCATCACAGAATTTAATTGACGTAAGATCGATATTGATAGAACGTTTAATTCTACGACCTCCGCTTAATTCCATCCCTCGCCAATTTTTAAATGAAGAGTCAATTAATTTGTGAGTAGGTATAACTGTAATTGTTTTATCCCAATTTTGTACCTTTATAGTATGTAAAGCAATTTCTATTACATCACCATCAGCACCAAATGCAGGAGCTTCAATCCAATCATGGAGTTGAACTAATTTATTAGAAGATATTTGAAGATTAGCAATTAAGGAAAGAATAGTATCTCTAAAAATAAGTAATAATACAGCGCTTATAGCACCGATACTGCCAATTAATCCCCAAGGAGAAATTCCAGACAATATTGAAACAATGATAAGGCCAGAAAATATAATAATTAAAATTTTAAAAATTTGGACATAGCTTTTCAAAGGTATTTGTTTATATCGTCTAGAATATGCATCAGTAAATGAAGATAAGATTGAATCAATTATCCAATTAAAAACAAAAATTGTTGAAATAGCAATCATAGTATCAACAGTAGTAATATCCAGTGGGAGATTAGAGGATAGAATGTAGGAAAAATTATCAAATATAATAATTGGTACTAAATATGAAATTCGTAAAAATAGATGATTTTTAATAAGAATATCATCCAATTTAGTTTTAGATTTTTTGATTTGAGGAACGATTAATCGAACTAAGATTTTACGAGTGATTTTAAATGCAGTATAAGAAGTAAGAATAAGAATCAATAAAGGAATAATATTATTAAGAATAGGATATTCAAAAATCAGTGAAGTTATTGTTGAAATCATTAATCAGACATCCCAAATTACACATATAATTCTTTTCAAATAGAAGAAAACAATTCCGATTTATTTGAAAAATGTGCGCGAATTGGTGAGATAATATCATTAATTTTACGACCTACAGATAATTTAAGATCGAGGGGATGAATTTTTCCATCAATATAATCAGATTCTAATTCTTGATAATTACTAAACGACATATCGCCGCCAAATTTACTAGGTCTTTCAATTGTAAAAGTATCAGATTCATGAAAGAGAATATATTTACAATATTCAAGAATAGGATTGTTATCAGAAATTTTTTCAGGGCACCAACCAGTTTTTATCTTAGAATTGATTTCGTCTTCAGAATCATGAATAAAGATTGAATTTTTTGCATTAGATTTACTCATTTTAGTAAAAGCGGTGTCTTGTTGTTCTTCAGCTTTTGACAATCCAGGAATAAGATGTTGATGAACGGCTACAGGGACTTTCCAATTCATTTTAGGAAAAACTTCGCGAACGAGCATATGAATTTTACGTTGATCAGTTCCTGCATGAACAATATCAAGATCAAGTTCTTTTATATCGACTGCTTGCATAGAGGGGTAAAGATATTGAGATAAACTTAATTGATCTTTATCAGTTCTACCCATAATTGTCAAACAACGAACTGCACGCGATAAAGTCATATGTTTAGAAAATTTAATGAGATTCATCCAATATTCGTCATTATTATGATAAAGAGAATTACTTTTTACAATATTAACGCCAGGACAGAAAAATTTGAAGGCTTCTTCATAATAATTTGTGACTTGTTTTATTCTATCCCAATTACCTTCAAATTTATCATTTATGTAACTATGCCAGTCTGCAAGATAGACAGATGACTGAATACCAGCTTTGATAAAATCATTAATTTTGAATCCAGTGATCAAAAGACTTCCTAAATGAAGTTTTCCAGACATTTCTATTCCAATGTAATGTTTAGGCGATTGGTTTGTTTCAAAAAGATTCTTAAGTTCATCTTCTTGAATTAATTCTTCAGTAGGAGGTTTCTTAACTAGGGAAATCTTATTTTCAATATCCATATATTAATTTAATTGTGGAAAGTGTATTTAAGATATGTCTATATTTGTACTTCGTAATGTTTGAAGAATTAAATAAATTACAGATAAAGTAAGAATAAGATTAAAAATAAATATAAAGATTTCAATTCCAATGAGTCGTGATAAGAGTATAGATGAAGAAGAATAAACTTGATAAGATGTAAGAACAAGATTATATAATAAAGTAGGTAAAACTAATTTTTCAAGATTAAAATTTGATTTAATAGGTATTGCAAGTAGTAATGAAAGAATTCCTGGAATAAGTAACAAAAAAGAACCTTGTTGAAGTAAACTGGAAGCAATCCAATAGATTCCAATTATACCGAATATTATAGTGAAAGATTTGTTCATTATTACAGACATCCATTAACTATTGATAATGTTTTATGTTTGATTTAATATATAAAAGTACAGATGACTGAACAAATCGATAATGAAAACATGGTTTTATTATCAGCTTCATATGATGGAAACAAAAAGAAAGCATGTTTGAAGTTTTACGATGAGAAAACAGATACAATAAAATTATGGTATGATAGTTCTGAACATAAGCCATATTGTTTAGTTAAAGAAAATACAGATGAGAAACTGCTTGATACATTCAAGAAAGAAGATAAAATAGTAATTCAAGAGACAACGAAAACCAATTTATTAAACGATAAAGAGGAAAATATGCTAAAGATAATTGCAGATAATCCATTAATTATTGGTAGTATGCCTGGAAGAAGTATACGAGATAGAGTAAATGCATGGGAAGCAGACATAAAATATTATGAGACATATATGTATGATAAATCATTAATTCCTGGAATATATTACAAAATTATAGATAATCAGATAATTCCTACAAAATTCACAACTCCAAAAGAAACTAATGAAATGTTGCAAAAAGGCATTGAGAATACTGAAGATGATATTAAAGAGAAAATAAATGAATGGGCAGAACTTCTAAGTCAGCCTTTACCCAACATAAAACGAGTTGCTTTAGATATAGAAGTGCAGTCTGATAAATTAGATCGATTTCCAGATGCAAATGAAGCAAGATATCAAATAATATCAGTAGGATTTGCAGGAAGTGACGATTTGAAACAAGTAATCATTCTGCGTAGAGATGGAATAGAGTCAGGAGTTAATCAATTAGAAAAAGACGTAAAAATAATATTTGTTGATGATGAAAGAACATTACTGGAAAATGTATTTGAAATAATTAGAAATTATCCTTGTATTATTACATATAATGGCGATGATTTTGATTTGAAATATATTTACAATAGAGCAATAAAGTCAGGAATAAAAAAAGAGGAAATACCAATACAAATTGGAAGAATTGAGGCAAATTTAAAACACGGAATACATTTAGATCTTTATAGAACATTTCTAAATAGATCAATACAGATTTATGCATTTGGAAATAAATATTCAGAACACAGTTTGAACGCAGTTAGTGCGGCAATATTGGGGAAATCGAAAATTGAATTTACAGGAGAAATTGGAGAACAAACATATTATCATTTAGCAAAATACAATTTCAATGATGCAGAAATTACATTAGAATTAACAAGTTTTGACGGAGATTTGTTGATGAAATTATTACTAGTAATTTCAAGAATTACTAAAATGCCAATCAATGATTTATCTAGAATTGGAGTTTCGAATTGGATACGAAGCATGGTATATTTTGAACATAGAAAAATCAATGCATTAATACCTAGAAGGGACGAATTGGCAATAGATGATGATGAATTAAAGGAAATGTCTTCTGAAGCAGTAATAGAGGGTAAGCAATATCAAGGAGGCATGGTATTAGAGCCAAAAATAGGAGTGTATTTTGGGGTATCAGCACTGGATTTTGCAAGTCTATATCCAAGTATAATTAAGGTCAATAATCTATCTTATGAAACAGTCAGATGTAAACATAAAGAATGTCAGGGAAATTTGATTAAAGGAAGTAAACATTGGATTTGTAATAAAAGAAGAGGAATAATATCCCTATTGGTAGGTTCGTTAAGGGATATACGCGTAAATTATTACAAACCATTACCCAAAATGGAAGGTTTGTCATCGGATGAAAGAAATTTATATTCAGTAGTATCACAGGCGTTGAAAGTAATATTAAATGCAAGTTATGGAGTATTAGGCGCTCCAATATTTCCGTTATTTTTCTTGCCAGTTGCAGATTCTACAGCAGCAATTGGAAGGAACATAATTACTGAAACAGTAGAAGCGGCAAAAAATAATGATATAGAAGTATTATATGGAGATACTGATTCATTATTTATCAAATCAATCGATCAGAATGAAATAGACAGCCTCATTACATGGTCACAAAAAAATCAAGGAGTAGATTTAGAATTAGAAGCTAAATACAGATATGCAGTATTTTCTGAAAGAAAGAAGAATTATATTGTTGTAAAAAATGATGGTAAAGTAGTAATCAAAGGATTAACAGGTAAAAAAAGCCACATACCGTTATTTGTAAAAGAAGCATTTTATGAAGCAATTGAAAAATTAGGAGAAGCAGAAACTGAAAAAGACTTTGAGAAAGTTAAAACCGAAGTAAGAAATATCGCAAGAGAAAGCAACAAACTATTAAAAGAAGATAAAGTACCAATTGAAAAACTAGCATTCAGAATGATGTTAAGTAAATCAACAAATATGTATAAAACTACAATTCCTCAACATGTTCGAGCTGCGAAAATATTGGAAGAGCACAACAGAGAGAATGGAGATAATGAATTAATGAAGGCAGGAGACATAATCTCTTTTGTAAAGACTAACGGAGGAGTAAAGCCTCTAAAATTAGCAAAAATTAGAGAAATTGATAAAAAGAAATATGAGGAAATTATGAAAAGTACTTTTGATCAGTTATTAGGTCCTTTAGGATATTCCTTTGATGACATATTAGGAGTAACAAAATTAGAAGATTTATTCTGGGGTTCAAATACTGAGAATTAGGTATATCCATATATTGAAGAAATAAAATTGCTAGTTATGGAAGAACATACTTTTCATAAGGGAAAAGTAAAGCCAATGAGAATATGGCCAGGTATGACCACAAATGAACTAGTAAATGAAATGAGTAAATCAGGATCATTTATGTCAGGAATGCTTGCAAAAACCGTAGACACATATGAAGAAATGGTAAAATCAAATTCCTATATATTTTTGACACTTTCTGGTGCATTAGTGCCAGCAGGAATGAACAAAGTAATAATTGAATTGATTGAAAGAGGATTAGTTAATTGTATTGTTACAACAGGAGCAAACCTTGTTCATGATATGATGTTAGCATATGGTGGTCATTTCTATAAAGGTGATTCAAATATGAAAGACGATGTACTGCTTGAAAAGAAGATTGATAGAATTTATGATGTTTTAGTTTCAGAAGATGATTTTCAATCAAAATTTGATGAACCATTATTAGAATTATATGATGACATAGCAAGAAGCAATAATGGAAAGATTTTATCAATATCGGAATTAATAAATGAAATAGCAAAAAGAATTCCAGAAAAACCAGAATCCATTCTAAAAGCATGTTATAAAAATAATGTAAAATTATTTGTGCCAACAATACATGACTCAGTTTTCGGTTTACAGGCTGCAATATACAATAGAAAAAATCCTGGTAAACTTAATGTAGATGTATTCAAAGATTTACAAGATATATGGGATATAAGAGTAAAAGAAGAAAAATCAGGAGCAATAATTCTTGGAGGAGGAGTTCCTAAGAATTTTGTATTTCAATCATTCTATTTTGCAAATAAAATGCTTGATAACGTAATACAAATAACATTAGATCGGCCAGAAACAGGAGGATTATCGGGTGCTCCACCTGAAGAAGCAGTATCCTGGGGAAAAATTAAACCAGATGGAAATAAAATTGTTCTAGTTTCAGAGGTAACTTTAGCATTCCCTTTAATTGCATCAGCGCTAATTGAGAGATTAGATAAAAAATGAGTAAAACTGATCTATATATGTCAAATGAGCCATTAATTACAAACTTAATCAATGGGGAAAAAAACAAAGTAGATGTTTTTGGAGTTCCATTTGATGCAACATCAACATATAGAATAGGTTCAAGATTTGCCCCAAATTCCATAAGAGAAGCATTTCAAAATATAGAGATCTATTCGAAGAGATTGAAAAAAGATTTAGAAAATGTAAGTATCAGAGATTTAGGAAATTTAGCAAAAGTAGGAGATATCAATGAAATGAATAAAATGGTAGAAGAAGTTACTAAAGAGGTTATTCAGAATAACAAGATACCTGCAATATTAGGAGGTGATCATTCATTAACTAATGGTTCTATAAGAGGAACAAATAAACCAACATTAGTTGTTTTTGATGCTCATTTAGATTTTAGAGATGAATTTGAGGGATTGAAACTTAGTCATGCAACATTTCTTAGAAGATTATATGAAGATGATTGTATTTCAAATATCATACATATTGGTTCAAGAGCTGCAACAAAAGAGGAATGGGATTTTGTTAATAAAAATGATATAAAAATTATCGATATGGAAAAAATATACAATTTAGAATCTGGACTAAGAGAATTTAGAGATGAATTAACTAGCTCGGGGGAGATTTATGTAAGTATTGATTTAGACGTACTTGATCCAGCATTTGCGCCAGGAGTAGGAAATCCAGAAGCAAATGGCATGTCAAGTAGAGAAATACTGGAATTTATTTATTGTTTACAGAATTCAAAATTAACAGGATTCGATATAGTAGAACTAATTCCTGCATACGACAATGGTTCTACATCAACATTAGCAGCAAGATTACTTGCAGAATTAATTTGTATAGCAGACAACTGATTTTATTTAAACTGAGGCCTATCAGAAATAAATTTGGAAAGTGGAAGAGTATCATTTATCATTTTATTAGACAATTTATTACAATGATCAATTAATTCAGATAAGGACATAACAATCATTTCGCCAGAATAACGATCTCGAACTTGGAATTTTTTACTATCTACTTCATTTTTACCAACAACAAGAATAAATGGAATCCATTCTTTCTCAGCCTCGCGAACCTTTTTTCCAACAGAGAGATCTCTATCGTCAAGATCAACTCTAAGTCCAGAATTAGATAATTCTTCGAGATAATCTAAGGAAATATCGTGAAAGTCTTGAGACAATGGAATCACTCTAATCTGAGAAGGACAAAGCCAAAATGGAAGAGTAGGCGTTTTACCTTCTTTCTGGATTTTTGCTGCTTTTTCTAATAATGCATATAAACACCTTTCTATAGCACCACTAGGAGAATTATGAAGAATAATAGGAGTTTTCTTATCTCCATTTTCATCTACATAAGTTATTCCATACCTTTCGGCATTTTCAACATCGATTTGATCAGTCGCTAATGCAGAAGCCTTACCTAAATTATCAATAAAATTAAATTCCCATTTAAAAATAAAATAAAAGAATTTTTCAGGCCAAATTTCAATAAAAATTGGTTTGTTCCAATCATTTGCAATTTGTTTAATGAAATCAATATTATCTTCATAGAAATCTTGAGTAACTCTAATAGCTAATTCATAATCATCTTGAGTAAAGCCAATTCCATCAAGAACATTTCGAGAAAGTGTAAAACGTGTTAATAGTTCAGATTTAGAAGATTCAATATCTTTGCATAATGCATGACAATCAGGCATTGTAAAAGCACGTAATCTTCGAAGTCCAACCAATTCACCAGATTTTTCACGTCGAAAACTATATCGTGTTAATTCGTATAATTTAACAGGTAATTGTTTATGAGAAATAATTGAATCGTGTAACATAAGAAATTGGCCAAAACATGCACTAAATCGTAAAAATAACTCTTTATTATCAGAATTTACAATATATTGCCTAGCAGGAAAACGATTTAGATAACTTGCAAGACTTGGATGATTTGAATCATACATAATAGGAGTTTCAACTTCCAATGCTCCGTATCTTTTCACTTGAGACGTAACATAGCGTTCAAGAAGAGATTTAATAAACCTACCTTTAGGATAAAATCTTAGATTACCTGAATCAGAACCTGGTTCGTAATCAACTAGAGATAGTTTTTTCATAAGTTCAACATGTGGAGGATGAGAAGTAACAATTCGAGATTTACTTAATTCATATTTCTGTAGTGAATGAAGATTTTTGAAACTACTGTAATTAAATTTTTCAGCAGATTCAGTAACACCATCCGCAGACATAATAACATATTTAGATTCAAGACGTTCTTCAGATTTTAATGCGTCACTTTCACTAATTTCAACAGAATCAGAAGTAATAATTTTCAATTGTTCAGCAAGAGGATGACCTTTGACACTAATAGTGAATGATTTATTCCAACCAAAAGGACTACTATGGACTTCATTTCCTGCTTGAATAAGACGATTTTTAAATTTATTCAATAAAGAAATAGCTTTAGATGGATTAGCAAGATTATCACTTAAATGAGAATATGGATAAACTACAATACGATTACAATTAAGATTGTCAAGTGAAGATTTAATTTCTAAAAGAGATTTCTCAATAATATTTTCATCGTCTGAAGACTCTAAACAAGTAAAAAGAACAGATACATCATCGTATCGATTTAATTCAGTATTTGATTCTTCGGCAGTGTCAATTTCTTTTTTAAGAGCTTTGAATTCAATATAATCAGAATGTAATAGTAAAATTCTCATAAATTACACCTAATATCTAGCTCGTTCAGATTTTCTTAATTCTTTAGTGGATTTTTTCCACGATTTATAATGTTCGTTGCAAAAATACACTTTATTGGAATCGGATGAGATGGAGAACTCATTTGAATCAACATTTTTACTACTAATCGATCTTATAGCAGAATTTGAACAACTATCAAGTGAACATTCAACACCCTTGCTAATTTTTCCCATAATATAATTCATTAGCATTTTTTTAATATTAAAGTATTGATTTAGAAAGATATAATTAATGATTTGTTCTAGCATTATTAATTGTTAGAAAATATAAGAAGTAAAGTGGAACCAATTACGAATAAAATTGGTCTAAGATTATCCAAATTAGGAATGACTCCAATAATGCTCAGTATATTAGCGATTGTCTTTTCAATAATTTCAGCATTTTTTTATTCAAATTTAGTTGAATTCGAGATAAATAATATAATTTCGAATCAAATTCTAGGGTCTATATTTTTACTAATAGCAGGATTATGTGATATGTTAGATGGAGCAATTGCAAGAGTTGCAAAAAAATCAAGTTTACGAGGTGCCTTTATTGATTCAACATTTGATAGAGTAACAGAAATAATTGTTTTTGCAGGATTATTAATAGGCCAGCATGCAGAACCAATTTTTATTTTCTTAGCAATTACGTTATCAATGTTAGTAAGTTATGCGCGAACAAAGGCAGAAGCAATAAAAATAGATTTAAGAGGAATTGGAATAGCAGAACGTTCAGAAAGAATACTAATACTATGTCTATTTAGTTTCATTAATGAAATCAGATTAGCAATAATTATAATAACTATACTATCAAGTATAACATTTATAGAAAGATTTATTGCAGTAATGAAAAAATCAGAATAGATTAATATTTAGTACGTCGACGTCGATCATCTTTGGCACGTACTTTAACAAGACCGTAATGAACAGCACATGAAACACAATAATATTTGATAGTTTTCTGAGCAGCTATATAAGTACCTGCAGAACGAAGTTCTTTTGCCAAAGCAGGTTCTACAAGAGTAACTCTACCTGTCTTTTTCTTTGCTTTATCTTTAGGAACAAGAGTACCGCAATTACTGCATGAAATAGATCCAGTCGAGCCTTTTCCTCCTTTAGCGCGACCACCACTCTTTCTTTTCTTAGTCATGATAATAAAAATGGTAGTTATTACTTACGCATAAATCTTATGGAATAGATATAATTAAACTGAAGAAGTAGGTAAAATATCTCATAAAATTGGTCATATTTTGATATATAAAGAGAATTAACTTGGATATAATAGAAGAACATGAACAAAGAAATAAAAAATAGGTTAATAGATATAGCTAATTTAAACAATAATGCATTATTACTAATAGGGTGTAAAACAACAAAATATTCTCATAAATGTTGTGAATACAATATTTTAACAATTGGAGAATCCAATGAATCAAAAATAATTACAGATAAAATATTAGGTTATGTGGAATTAAAGAACATAAAACGAGAAGAATTTTTAGAAATAGGTAATAAAAATGCAAGTTTTTTATTAAATAATGAAACTATCATAGACGATAATTTCACAATTTCAACAAAAATTAAAGATATCAATGAACATAAGGATCAAATAATAAAACAATATATTAAATCAACAGACATTGAACTAACTACAGACATAGAAAGGGCAAATAATGCGCTTAAAAAATCCTCAAATAATGATGCTGCATATTGGGCACATTCTGCAGCATATAATTTAATAAAATTATCAATAGCATACGATAAAATTATAATGAGTCCAACACACTTATTGAATCAATTAAAAGAGAAAATAACGGAATTCAATATAGACGAATATTACAATGTGCTAGATTTAGAAAATGCTACCAAATCTTCGGTAGAACGTCGATTACAGGCATTAAATGATCTATATCGACTATTATCTATAATAATTAGTGGGAATCAAGAAATATTTTTAAGAAAAATGAAATTAATTGATAATAAAATAAGATGGTTTTTAGAGAATAAAATGATTACTAATGCTTTTTCATTATTAGGATATGAAAATTTGTCAGTAATTAGAAAAATTTACGAACAATATTGTAAACAAAAACATATAACATCGCACAATTACAAGATTATCGATGAAATAATAGAAGAGAATTACTCGCCTGGAATAGGTAAATCAACAATTAAAATGTTAATGATCACTACAGATCAACAAGAAATCAATGAAAAATTAGATAAAATAAATAATTTGAGATTAGAAATTATAGATAATATATCAGATTGAAGACGTATTTATTAAATAAAGTTGAAATAACAAAGTAATATGAAGGCAGTAATTCTTGCAGGAGGATTAGGTAAAAGAGTAAGGCCGTATACATTATTTTTACCAAAGCCAATGCTTCCTCTAGGAAATGAACCAATATTAGGACATTTAATTAATTGGGTAAAGAAACAGGGAATAAATGAGATTATTATTTGTACGTCATATATGAGTGATATAATAGAGAATCATTTTGAAAATGGTGAGGAATATGGAATTGATATTAAATATGTTAAAGCAAACAAACCACTTGGAACAGCAGGACAATTAAAATCAGCACAGAAATATCTAAAAGATGATTTCTTATGCATTTATAGTGATTCTTTATTTAATTTTAAAATCAATGATGTAATAAAATTTCATAAAAAGAATAAACCGTTAGTAACTATGACCGTGTGCAACTATGAAACAAGAATAAAATATGGAATGATTGAATTAAATGATGATAAATCTGTATCTGAATGGAAAGAAAAGCCATTAATTAAAGGAATGATAAACACAGGATGTTTTATTATAAATTATGAATTATTAAAATACATACCTAAAAATAGAAAATTTGAAATGGATCAGGTTTTTAAAAAAATTCAAAAAGATAATCATAAAATTTTTGGATTTCCAGTAAAAGGAGACATACTAGACTTAGGAGATAAAACAGAATATGAAAAGAATTTCAAAGAATACAATACAAGTGGAAAGAAATGAATAGAAATTTAATAGTAATTGAGGATAAATCAATTGAAAACCTAGAGCCAATTTCTTCAACCAGAACTTCTTTAGAATTACAATTTGGAGCATTCAAGTACTATGAACAATTAAAAAATGACATAAAATTTGATAATGTCGCACTATTTGGAAGAAATCATTTGATGGAAATAACAAAAAATAAGATTAAAGAGTTAATAATTAAAAAAGTAGATTTTGAAGGAGATATTTTAGTTATAAATTCTCAATTAAATCTAAATAACGAAAAGATTCAGAAATTATTAAAAAATAAAGAGAGATTTATTGCAAAAACAGGCAAACAACTAGTTTGTGCACGTATTCAATCATCAATAATGAAAGATATTGAGAACGATAACTCCTTCAAATTCATTAAAGACATATCCGATATTAAAAAATATTCAAATAAACAATTAGAAAAAAATACATTAATTAATTATCCATGGGATTATATCAAAGAATCAGGAAAAGCTATAAACAATCAATATAAACAAATTATTAAAAAAAATATAACAGCAAAAAATATTAAATCTTATTCAGATAATGATTGCATATCAGTATCAAAAAAAGCTAAAATTATTGATAAAGATAAAACATATTTTGATTCAAGTGAAGGGCCAGTAATTATAGATGATAGAGCAATAATAGAACCATTCACTTATATCAAAGGCCCTGTGTATATTGGAAAAGAAACAAAAGTAAATGGTGCAAGAATATATCAAAATACAATAATTGGAAGAAATTGTAATATTGGTGGAGAAGTTCAAGAATCAATAATTTTTGATTATACTAATAAATCACACGAGGGATATATCGGCCACTCTATAATAGGTTCTTGGGTGAATCTCGGTGCTCGAACAACTAATTCAGATTTAAAGAATACATATGGAAAAATTAAAATCAACATAGGAAATAGAAAGATAAATAGTAATGAAATAAAATTTGGATGCATAATTGGTGATAATTCAAAGACTTCAATTGGTTCATTGATTTTAACTGGGGTAAAAATTGGAGTATGTGGTCAATTATTTGGAAATGCAATTGATGACATACCTGCATTTACGTTTTATTCGAATGATAAAAAGAAGAATTTATTGGAATTTGATATAAATAAAGCAATAAAAACACAAGCAAGGATGATGAAAAGAAGAAAAATTAAACAAAATAGTTTTGATAGAAAGTTATTACGAGAAATACATAATAATACCATTGAACAGAGAAAGAAGAAGAGAGTAAAAGTAGGGAATATGAAAATTTGACATATAATGAAAGATTGAACGAAGATAGAATCAATAAAATTGACAGATCGGGGCTATTTGGTCAATATGAAAAATGGCCAATTTATGCAAAAGAAGCGATAAATATATCTCCAAATATTCCAGAAAAACGTGAGATTAAGAATATTATATTCATAGGTATGGGAGGTTCAGCTACGTCTGGAGATATTATTCAGAATTGGTTAAGAGATGAACTACCAGTTCCATTTGAAGTATTAAAAGACTATAAATTACCAGGATATGTAGATAACAAAACTCTTGTAATCGGAGCGTCGATTTCAGGAGAAACTCGTGAAACAATATCTGCATGTATTGAAGCTAAAACTAAAAAAGATGCATTAGTAGTATCAATTTCTGCAGGAGGGGCATTAATGAAAATTAGTAAGAAATACAACATACCACATACAAAAGTGCAATTAGCATTAACGCCTAGAGCCAGTTTATTATATGCATTACTTCCTGCGATTAATCTATTATCAGAAATAGGAATTATAAAATCAACAAAAGAAGAATTTACAGACATGATGGAACTACTAAATATGAGAAATAATCAGATAAAAAAAGACGTAGCATTTGAAAATAATGTTGCAAAACAAATAGCAAGTGATATATTAGAACTAGCAACACCTCCAACAATATATTCTGGACAAACATTATCTGCACCAGGATATAGATTTAAAGCTTCATTAAATGAAAATTCAAAAATTCGAGCACAGCACATACTTTTACCAGAACTATGTCATAATGAAATTCAGTCATGGGGAAGAAATCGAGACAATAAAATTACTTCAATTTTTCTAAGAGATGATGATGAAAGCTTGGAACAAAGAGAGAGATTCGAATCATTAAGTCAGATATTAATTAAGATGGATATTAAACCATTAGAAATATACACAGAAGGAAAAACAAAACTAGGAAGAATAATTGATTTGATATATTTACTAGATTATGTATCGCTTTATTTAGCAATATTAAAGGACATTGATCCAACGCCAACACCAAACATTGATGAGATAAAGAAATTATTAAAAAATCGTTTTAAAGAAATAAATTAAACAACACCAACAAGGCTTGCTAATTCTTTCCTTGAAGCCTTACCCAATATTTCTGCACTTTTTTCAGGTGCAAGTGTATTAACAAATATTCCATATCCAGCATCAAAACCTGTATTATAAGATAATTGAGGTATAATTTCAATATGCCAATGGATTTCAGAATCAATTTCATTTAATGAATTGTGAAAAACAATAGTATACGAAGGGCTATTAAGAACATTATCAAGACCGCCAAGGGTAGAACGTAAGATTTGTGCAAGATCTTCAAGTTCACTATCATCAATTAATGTAAAGGAATACTGATGAGATTTAGGATATATCCAGAATTCAAATGGATGTGAAGAATTCCATGGACAAAATGCAAGAAAACTAACGGTAGAAAGAATTTGTCTAGGACCTCCTGTTTCAAAGTTAATAATACGACAAATTGGACATATACCTAGATCAAAAATTGATTTTTTTGATAGTTCTATTTCTTTTTTAAGAGTAGGGGAAATAATTGGCAAGTTAATTAACTCAAATCCATTATGAATGGAATTACCGCTAGATAAGAATCCTGAATTGGCATAAATTTGGATATTTTTAAGATTATCAGAAAGCATTTGTTTGTTAATAGTTTGAACTTCTGACAATAACTTATGTAAACGAGGTACAGAAAGTTTACTTAGTTTTTTATGTGAAGGATCAGCAATATAATAATTTTTAACTAAATCATTTTCAATAGAGACGTCGTTGACATCAGAATCAATGAAGTTTTCAGATTTAACGGATATTTCAGAAGATAATGTAATCAATTCATTAGTTTTAGAATTAGGTTTACATAATAAACACTTGTTATCGGAAACATCGTTAATTACTGAAGAAAAATTAAAATCAGTATTTGAATTAATGAATGCATATTCTTCTAAAAAATAATCTTTGCGAAGTTGTTTCAAATATAAAGATAATCATAATATTGGCATTTATAGGTATTTAATTAACAAGATATTTATACTGGGAATTAAATCCAGAATATTATGACATGGTTTTTTGTTAGACACGGACAATCAACATATAATCTCGAGAATAAATTTACAGGTTGGCACAATCCATCATTATCTGAATTAGGAGTAAAACAAGCGTCAGAAACTGCAAAAAAATTATCCGAATATAATATAGATATCATTTATACAAGTAATCTAGCAAGAGCAAAAGAAACTGCAGAAATCATTATTAAAAATCATCCAAATGCGCCAAAGAATATTATATCAGATGAATTATTAAATGAAAGAAATTATGGAGATTGGTCTGGTAAAAATAAAGAACAAGTCAAAGGAGAAATAGGGGATGATAATTTCCTTAAAGTGAGAAGAGGATGGGATTCTCCTCCAAAAAATGGAGAATCATTAAAAGATACAGCTAGTAGAGTAAAAAATTGGGTTGATGAATTAAAAAAGAAACATGATAATAACGAAAATGTATTAATTGTTTCGCATGGAAATACAATTAGAGCTATATCAGTAATTTTAGAAATTAATACTAAAGAAAATATTCATGAGTTTGAATTACAAACTGGTGAAATATTCATTGTTTAGATGAGAGATTTCCTCCCTCAGAATTAAATAAATCTTCGATTTTCTCAGGCTCTCTTATTATATCAATACTATGATCAGTTCTGCGTAAAAGAATAGCAGGTTTTGTTTGACAGTGAAAAGGCATATTGAAGACAATAGAATAAGCTCCAACATTTCTGAATACTACAAGATCATTAATTGATGCACGTGGAAATTTCTTTTCAGGAGAGATATTAAAAGTATCAAGAGTGTCACATAAACGACCTCCAATTTTAATATTCTCGAGAGTAGTTGATTGAGAACGAGTTATTATATCAATCGGATATTCTTGTTTCATAAGTGCAGAATCAAGAAGTAAATTATACCCTGCATCAATAATATGGAATTTACAATCAGGGTATGATTTTGAATTTACGATTCGAGAAATAAGAATTGATGATTCAGCAGACAAATATCTGCCACTTTCAACAATAAGAGTTGGAGATATATCAAGAGAATTAGTAAATTCATTTAATTTATCAGTAATTGTTTTTCCAATATATTCAGGAGAAGGTACAGGTTTTGTATATTCTACCGGAGTTCCACCTCCAATATCAAGAATAGAAATTGTAAAATCATTAATTGAAGATTTTAGTTGTTTGATTAAAGAGGAAAGAAGATCTAAAGTTTGGATAAAACATGAAGGATCACTAATTTGTGAACCTAAGTGAAAGTGAATTCCATGAAATTGCAGTAAATTGTTATCAAATATTTTATTAATGATATAAAATGCATCATCATTTGACGAATTAGAAAGTGGAATACCAAATTTACCCATACCAGATGAAGCACTGATATCAGCTTTTACATCGATTTCAGGATTAATTCGTACTAAAACTTTAGGAGATATATTTAATGATTCGGAAGCAGAAATTAGATTAATTAATCCATTATATGAACCAATAACAAACTTAGAAATTCCAGATTGCATAGCAGAATAATATTCATCTTCTTCTTCAGTGACACTCGTATAAAGAACATTATCAATATTAGCTCTACATTGTTCAAAGAAATATAATTCTCCTAATGAAGTTAGATCAAACAAGATACTTTCTTTATTCAGAATTTCAATTATTGAAGGATTAAAATTAGATTTAAGAGAATATGCGATAGAAGTTTTTCCATTATAATTATTGAAGGAAGTTTCTAAAGTAGATAAATTATCGAGTATAATTTGCTCATCTACAACATATAACGGAGTACCAAATTCAGTAACAACAGTATAAATTTCTTCTTCAGTAATAGTGGAGTATCGAGTACTAATATCTATATTTTGAAGTGATGGTTTTGACAATTTTTACTATGAAGTACCTATTATAATCTCAATGGTAGAGACGTTTCGTTTATTATCATCTTCTCCAAGTACATCTGTATCAATTTTTATACTTTTAGTTGAATATTTTCCTTTACCAAGTCTTTCAGTAATAATTTGTGCAACATCTACAGCACGAGAAATTACCATGCCACGACCTTTTATTACAATTTCTCCAGTCTGTCCAAGTTGTATAAGACCAGACATAGCATAACTCATAACGGGTTTCTTACCAACAAAAATATTATTTGTAGGAGCACTATTAGTAGTGTTTTCTGATACAAAGTTATCAGAATGGGAGGCGTTATCAGAAACAGCCGTATCATTTGAAGAACTATCAATTGAATTAGATTCGAATTCAGACATTTTTGTATTTTTTTTAACATAAAATTCTTATATAAACATGGTGTTGAAAATCGATTTAATGCATAAAACAATCCTAGAAGCCACTCCGATTGAATTTATATACAATACAGATTATACGACAATGTGAGATAAATGACAAAAGCATATGTATTAATTAATACAGACCCCGATGTGGAAGATGAATTTATTCAAGAAGTGATGAATATGGAAGGAGTAATAGAAGTAGCATCCGTATACGGAAGGTATGATTTCGTAGTAATTATTGAATCAGATACAATGGAAAAAGTAAAAGACATAATCACATGGAAAATTAGAAGAATAAGAAGTGTAAAATCTACCATAACCTTAATTGGAGTTTAAAAATATAACTAAACTAAACTAGAAAGTGGAATATTCTGATAAGTGCCATCAGGATAAGTTCTTCTAATAGTCAAAGGCATTACAGTTTTATCTAATTCAAATGTAGCAAGTAAGATAGGATCATGAATATCTTTTGAAGCTTTTACAAAAGTAGGAGCGCCTAAAGACAATTGTAATGCTCGAGAACCGATAATTTTTGCTCGTTCAAATCGAGTTAGGCTTTCAGGGCCAATTTCAACCTTAAATTCTTGTTTTGTCATTTTTTTTCCTTATTTTTATTATATTAAAAGTAGATATCATCTAACCGTTATTCAATATGATGTTACAATTTATATCCACATAAACTTTTCTATTATCTATAATGAGTTCAGTATCGAAAATTTCAATTAAGATTACTATCGGAGATACAATATTAGATGGAGAGATTTCAAAACACTTAGCTCCGACAATTGTTAATCAAATAATTGAGAAAAAGAGGTTAAGTGGACCAATAATTAAAATCAAAGATTTATTGATATATAGTCCAGTTGGAATTATTGCAGGTCTTCATAAACCTAAAAAATCATTCAAAAAAGAAGATATTGGATTTTTAGCATCAAACGGAGCTATTGTTTTATTTAGAGAAGATCAATTAGTCACAAATAAGATGACAGTAATAGGTAATTTAACCAGTGAAATAGAAAAATTAGATGACATAAAACCTGGAGAGATAATGATAGTAGAAGTATTAAAATGAGGTATGAAATAATTGGATATAAAACAAAAAATCAGGTATATAGATTTAATTTCAATGGCAATTTCAATAATATTGATTTCAGGAATATTGTATATTTTAGTAGATTCAGAATTTCAAATATTTATGAACATAAGATTAATTATATTTGCAGTAATATTTTCAATAATAGGTCTTTTTTTAAGTAGAAAAAGAACAGAATTATTTGATGAAACATTATAATATTATTTTAAAAATAAGAATTAAGAATTGAGAGTCCAGCAAGTATAGCTTCTTCACTTCTTATGGTTTCAACACCCTGATCAGGAAATAGATTAATTAATATTAAATTAGATTTATCAATTTTTTCATGAGATAAGATAGTCATCAAACCAGATTTAGGAGAACCGAAAACAACAATTATATTTGAATCAGGATTATTACCAATTTTATCAGATATTAATGTTGAAGTGGAATGAAATGAATTACCAAACTTAGATGTAATAATATTAATATCATAAAAATTTGAATTTAAAATTTCTTTTAAAGAATTATTATTAATTACATCATAACCCCAATAATTATTTGGAATAGTCTTTTCCAACAAGAAATATTTACCTTTAAATGAATCAGAAATAATTTTTACAGTTACAACATCCCCAACAGAAATACGAGATTTTAAGATTCCATATTTATTTAGTCCAATATCAAGAATAGCCATATTTAGTTTTTTATCAAATTTAATACAAAGACCATCACGAATATCAACAGTATTACGATTGTGTTTTCGATTTACAGTATGAGATGGAATACGTAATGGTGGAAGAGTACCTGCAAGTTTTAATTCTTGTTTTAAGGGAAAAATATTTTTTCGAAGATATTGAGGAGTGACCAAATATTTCAATAATAATGAAATTAAATCAATGTCTGAAGATCCTTTATTTTTATAAACATGAATTTTAGTAACCTTGAAGATTGAAGCAGCCCTAGCAATAATACCAATTTTATTAGTTTTATCAGATAAAGATTGACAATCCTCTAATATATTTGATGGAATAGCAATAGCTAATTCTCTCATTATAAATTCATTAGTCCTTAGATTGATTATTAGAATAGAAGTCAATAATTTTTTGTGCAATAACTAATGAAGCATCTTTTTGTGCTTCAATAATCTGAGCGCCGATATGAGGAGTTGCAATTAAATTTTTTAATTTAATTAATTTAGAATTAGTAGGAGGTTCAGTTTCAAAGACATCTAAAGCAGCACCAGCAATTTTATTATTAGTAAGTGCATCATATAAATCAGATTCAATAATCAATTGACCTCGAGCAGTATTAATAATGAATGCAGTATTTTTCATTAATTCAAATTGTTTTTTCCCAATCATATGGATTGTTTCAGGAGTAGCAGGTAAATGCAAACTTATAAAATCAGATTTAGACAACAATTCATCAAACTCGACTTGTTGTATATTGTATTTATTCAAATATTCAGGGTCGACAATTTCTTTTTCAAATCCAATAACATTCATTTCAAGAGCAGATGCAAGAATACCAGTTCTTCGTCCAATTCGTCCAAGACCAATAACACCAAATACTTTACCGCGTAATTCACTTCCAAGAAGAGAGTTTTTTAACCATTCGCCATTTTTCATTGCTTGATCAGCCAATGAAATAGAACGAGAGAGACTAACTGCAAGAGAAATAGTTAATTCGGCAACAGCATTTGTGGATGCTTCAACAGAATTAAGAACTGGAATATCATGTTCTTTTGCAGAAGATGTATCAATATTATCAAGTCCAGTTCCTGGTCTGCATATTAATTGAAGATTCTTGCCATTATTAATCACAGATTCAGTAATTTTAGTTCGACTACGAACAACGACAACATTAACATCCTTAATTTCATCAAGTAATTCATCAGGAGTAATTGAAGGTCTTTCAACTATATTAAAACCAGATTTCAATAGTAAATCAATACCCTCAGGCTCTATTTTATCACAAATAAGAATTTTTTTATCTGAATTCAATTAAGTAAACGTTACTGTCTAATTACTGCATTTAAACCTTATTTTATCAATTTTTATATATTTGATATTTTCTATTATATACCGAGAATGAGCGAAGACAAAGAATTAGAGATGTTAAAACAAAAGAAAATAAAGGAATTAATGAAAAGAATCGAAAATCAGAATAAGCAAATTAATCCTAAAGATATTCTATTAACAAGATTAGTTGATCGAGGTGATGAAGTATTAAAAATTGCTGAGACGCATTATCCAAAAGAAACAGAACATATTGTGAATCAGTTAATACAATTAATCAAAGATGGTAAAATAAATAATTCAATCTCAGGAGGAGAATTATTGTCAGTATTTAGAAATGCAGGATTAAGAATAACAGTACCGACTTCAATATCAGTGTCTAAAGATGGGAAAATGACTTCTTTATCAGACAAATTGAAAGGTAAAAAAGAATAGAATTTATTCTTCGACAATTGTAACTTTAGGAGCTTTTGAGTCTTTAGATTTATCGATAGATCGTACAATTGTATATTCAGAACTAAGAAGTTTATTCAATATATCTTCTGAAATATTAAAATCAGAAACAAATTCATTAAGATATGGAGTCAATAATTCAAGATCAGAAGAATCAAGTTTTCTATATTCTATATCTAGATTAACACTATATTTACTAGAAAATAATTTCTTAACAGAACTAAATGCATTCTCAGAAAGCTCTGATTTCAAGAAATTCAAATTTATATCAGATGCAGATGAAAGTTTTTTAAATAAATCATCATCGATAATATTTTTAAAATTAAGATAAGACAAATAATTAATTATATCTTCTTTAGGAGGTTTTAAACCAATAGAATCAGCATTAACTTTACCACGAACATAGATTAAACCGCGTAACATTCCAGTACCTAGAAAATTACCTACTAATTGTTCAGGTTCTGTAGAGTCAAGAGAATCAATTCCAAGAACTAAAGCAAGACCTCCAGCCATGTACTCTCCAAAATAATCATCGGCACGATTTCCAACAATAACTACTGGACGACTTTCTTCATATTCACGCATTAAAATAAATGCTCGATTTCCAACATTGCCACGAATGAAAATTTTTCCTCCTTGAAGTGCATAACCAATTACATCACGTGCATTACCATGAATGGTAATTTTTCCTTCATACATAGTATCAGCTACATTATCTTCAGCACTGCCGTAGACATTGATATTAGTGCCTTTATTGAAATTGGCTAAACAATTACCAGGTGTGCCATAAATATTTAATTCAGTATCTCTTGGAAGATTAACGCCAAGATAGCGTTGGCCACGAACATTCATTAAATTAAGTTGTTTAGGCCCATCGCTCAAAACAGATTTAATATTAGTATTTAATTCATAAGAAGAAAGAGCATTTGAATCAATAATATTTTCAGAAATATTATGTGAAGTTTCAATTTCTATTAAATCAGAACTAATCTTATCAATAGTATTAGAATCACGTCCAGATTCAATAATACCTTTATTCATTGATGCAAGAACAAATCTACCGGGTTGTGGAGTCCAAATATTTGCTTTAGGAGATAGCATTCTAATTTGACATTCTTCACTAGCCATGTAGATATAGTCGTCGTCCTCACCAACAACAACAGGACGAAATTTTGAACGATCAATCACAGCAAGAAGATAAACATCTTTACCATCAGAATATCCAATAAAAATAGTAAATGGTCCATCTAATTCAGCGCCGCGATAACGATAAAGTAAATCACGAATATATTTAGTTTTATCAACGCCTAATCGATAAAGAAATCGATCATAAGGATTAGAAAGAATTAAACCAATGTCATTCATTGATAAATTTTCAATACGCGCAAGATAATCAACAATAAATGCAACAACTTCACTATCAGTGCCTACAAGATTTGTTACTCCTCGGTAATTAAGAAAATTAACATTAGATCCAAAAGAACTAATATCTCCATTATGAACAATAGCAGTATTTACATTAGAAAATGGATGACACCAAATTGCTGAAGAACCAGGTGAATTAGTAGGTTGTCTAGTATGGGCAATCCATAAATCAGCGTCAATATTAGTTTTGATAAGACCTGTAGAAGAAGCTACATCAGACGGATATCCAATATCTTTATAGACATTTACATAATTTCCTGAAGAATAAATTCGAGCGCGATAATTAGGAGTAGAAAATTTATAATTAATTTCATTAACTATTTGAGATAATTTTTCTGAATCAGATGTATTAACAACTAAAGAGATATCAAGAGATAATTCAGGTGCGGCAATGGTTTGAGATTTAATATCAGTTGTAGAGAAATCATGCTCAATCAAAATATTTTTTATTTCTTCAAATGTATCCTGATTGTCAACAAAGATACTTAATAAGAAATCTTTATTTGAATTTTCAATATTAAATGATGCGAAACCGGCGCCAAATTTACTTCCACGAAATCTAACACATTCAATACCATCAACAGCTATTTTATTAGGAATTTTAGAAGAATGTTTTTTCTTTAATACTGCAAATACTCCACAATCATCTTTACTAACTATTTTTGGATCAATCATGGAGCTCCACCAGGTTTAATTCCTAATCGTTTTCGAATTAATGGATCTAAATCAACAGTGCGGAATAATTCTCGATTACCTAATAATGAGTTTTGAATAGAACTAATTCCTGCGGCGCCAGCCAATAATTTGATTTCTTTTTGCATAGCTAAAATAGTATATTCAAGTTTTTCTCTTGTTTTATCTTGATCAAAATTAGATTCATTACTATCATTACGAAATTTCTTTGGATCGTAATTGATAGACAATAATGCAGCTTTACTAATTCCAACTGCATCTGCTCCCAATCCAACTAATTTGAATATATCAGCAGCCATACGGACTCGGCTTCCTTCAACTAATAAATTAATTTCATTTCTAGCAATTGTTGTATTAACTCGTGTATTTCGTAAGATATTATCTACTTCAGAAGTACAGATTGCAAGATCAATTGTATCCTGATTATTATTGAAGTCCCAATCAATAATAATACCCGTAATATTTTTCTTAATTACTGATGGAATTAAATTAATAGTTTCTTCATTCGATGGAAATCTCACCATTATATGAATGTTATTTTTAGATAATTCTTCAATTTGATCAAGTTCCGTATAATCGATTGTAATGCATTTAATTCCAGAATTATCCTTTTTTAGAAATTCATAGTGAGGAACCATAAGAGATGAATTCATTGATTCATTGGCGTTGTTAAGTAATTTATTAGAATTAAATAATAATCCCATAGATGATGCTACTTCATAAAAGATATTTTCGATAGAACCTTCTTCGGTAAGTCGTCCGAGATATATAGGATTAGATAATCGAATGTCGCCATGTGCAAGATATGTAGAAGTTTCAATCTCTTCTCTATAAGGATCTATACTAGGACGTGTAACTTGTGCTCCATCAGAACGAATCCAATCACAAACAGAGCGTGCCTGATCAACAAATGGAGCAGAAATAGTTCCCATACTTGTAATTACAGCCTCGCCTGGAGTTCTACCTGCACTGCCAGAAAGTTCACGAAGTTCTCCTTGAAGAATAGGAGTCCAATATTCATCATCAGGTACTTGTTTTTGAACAGGTTGAGGACCAACTAAAGATTTAGAGGAACGATCAAGTTGAACGCCTAAAATATTTGCGGTTTCTTCGTGCATATTATATCCTCTAAGTAAATCTCTTCTTCCAACTAATTCAGATGCAGAATTTAAATTTAATTCTCGTAGAATCCATTTGAATTCTTCAATCCAGCCAAAGATCATCTGAGACGTCCATTCAACTGATTTGTCAAGTGAAAGAACTTTTGTAGGATCGTCGACAAGTTTGTTTGTTAGAAGTGCAGGACAGAAACCAATATGACATTTATGAACCATCAAACAACCCAAACCAACTAATGTAGCAGTTCCAGTACTAACACAATCAGCCCCTAATGCCAACAATTTAGCAGTATCCTCTGCATTACTAACAGCACCTGCAGCAATAACAGAAAAGCCCTTACGAAGATTTTGTTGAGTTAGAATTCGATCAACCCATGAAACAACTAAATCGATAGGAAGACCAACATGATCACGAATTACAGAAGGAGCAGCGCCAGTTCCAGCGCCAGATCCATCAATAATAATACCGTCCGCGCCCATTGCTGCAACGCCAGATGCAATATATGGAACATAATTAGTACAACCAATTTTAACAAAAACAGGTTTTCCAGAAGCCTCTTTCAAAGCCCAGATTCTTTGACCTAAATCCTCAATAGAATAAATATCATGATGAGGGGCAGGAGATACTGCATCTTTTCCAACAGGAATTCTACGTGCGAGAGAAATTGGGCCTGTAACCTTTGAACCTGGTAAGTGACCTCCAATACCAGGTTTTGCACCTTGACCAACTTTGATTACAATTCCTTGGCCAGTTTTAAGAACATCAATATCTACACCAAATCGTCCAGAAGCCCATTGAACAGTTATTTGTTTACATGCTGCTACATCTGGATGTAATCCACCTTCACCTGTACCATTAATCACACCTGTTTTATCAGAAGCGCGAGCTAACGCAATATTTGGAATGCCGCTTAGAGCTCCAAAAGACATATCACCAAGATACAATGGAGCAGATATTCCAATTCTTCCATAAGCAAGTTTTATTCTAGTATCAATATTTTCAATAAGAGAGGAGTCATTACGTAATTGTTTAAAATTTTCATTGGATTTAGCAGGATCTATATCAGAAAAGGCCAATCTATCAAGTACTCGAGAACTTTCAGAATGATCTTCCCACAAATATGCGGCCTTTCCCGTAAGAGCTAATTCACGAAGATGTTCAATTCTACGAATATCCCAAAATTCTTTTTGTTTGGGTTTAGGCATACGAACAAAGGTTGTTACTTCCTGTACAGATTTTGTTGACACAATATAATTGTCAGAAAAGTTCTTAATAAATCATGACTAAGAAATTATCATCAAATGGATATAAAACTAAAAATATTAAAAAAAAGAAAATTTAAAAATCCAGTATTAATTTGTGGAATGCCAGGTAGTGGATATGTAGGAAAATTAGCGGCCGATCACCTTCTAAATATATTTGAATCTAGTGCAATATGTGAAATTCAAAGTGATTATTTCCCACCTCAAATAGCAACCAATAAAGGTATAGTTCAGACAATGTCAAATAAAGTATATCATATAGAAACTGGAAAAACAAAAAATGATATATTAGTTTTAACAGGAGATTCTCAACCAATTACAGAACGAGGTAACTATTTAGTCTCTGAAAAAATTGTAGAATATGCAAAAAATCTCGGTATAAAAAAAATATTCACACTTGCAGCATATATAACAGGAGAATTTGTAAATGAACCGAAAGTTTATGGTACGGCAACAGAAAAAAAACACGTAAGAATATTAAAAAATAAAGGAGTAAAAATTATGAATCAAGGAATGATTACTGGAATGAATGGAATACTAATTGGAACTGCAAAAATTAAAGGAATTGAAGCATATTCATTATTAGGAGAGACATCAGGTTACATGATTGATCCAAAATCATCTAAAGCAATATTAGAATCATTAAGTAAAATATTAAATTTAAAAATTAATTTAAAGGAATTAAGTAATAAAATCGAAGAGGCAAATGAATTAATCAATCAAGTAGATGAGATGAAAACAAAAACAGAGGGAATTGAATATTCCAACAGAGATAATAGTTCGCAATATATCAATTAATCATAAAAATTCTTCTGGAATATATTCAGGATCAATAATTTTTATCATTTTAGAATTATTAGAAGTACCTTGAATTATTTTTACATTAGATATATCAACATGAAATAATTTAGAAATCATATTAATAACTTCAAGATTGGCTCGATTATTAAGTGGAAGTGATTTAACGCCAAGAATAATTTGTCTATTATCAAATTTCACAAAATTATCTTTAATACCTGTTTTTACATTGACGTCAATAATTAGGTAATTACTTGACATGATGATATTATTAAATAACATTCTAATTAAATTAGAATAGAAACAATGTGAACGACATAATTAATCTAGTTAAAAAGAAATCAGATACAGTATGGGAAATACCTATAAGCTATAAACAGGGCATGAATGTTCCAGTTCGAATTTATGCTACTAAACAATTATTGAAATATATGGATCATCAAGTAATTGATCAAATTACAAATGTCGCTACACTACCTGGAATAATTAATTATGCATATACAATGCCAGATGCACACAGTGGTTATGGATTTCCAATAGGTGGAGTAGCAGCCATGGATTTAAATGAAGGAGTAATTTCTCCTGGAGGAATTGGATTCGATATTAATTGTGGAATGAGACTTGTTCTTACTAATTTAACGTATACTGATGTCAAGCCAAAATTAAGAGAATTAGTAGATCAACTCTATGATAAAGTACCAGCAGGAGTTGGAGGAGCAGGATTTGTAAAAGTTAACAAATCTGAGTTCAAAGAGATTACAGAGATGGGTTCTACATGGTGTATTGAGAACGGATACGGTTGGGATGATGATTTAGAGAATACTGAAGAAAATGGGATTATGAAAGAAGCTAACTCAGACAAAATAAGTGATGTTGCGATAAAAAGAGGATTAAAACAGATTGGAACATTAGGTTCAGGAAACCACTATTTAGAAATACAAGTAGTTAAACCAGAATACATATTTGATGAAAAAGCAGCAAAAGCAGTCGGTATATTTCCAAACCAAGTAGTAATTATGTTTCATTGTGGGAGTAGAGGATTTGGTCACCAAGTTGCATCAGATTATTTGAAAAAATTTTTAGGAGTAATGGAAAGTAAATATAATATTAAGATTTTAGACCGTGAACTAGCATGTGCTCCTTTTCAATCTCAAGAAGGTCAAGATTATTTTTCAGCAATGCAATGTGCAATTAATATGTCATTTGTAAATAGACAAACGATTTTACATAGAATTAGAGAAGTATTTTCAAATGTTTTTAAGACAGATGCAGAAAAATTAGGAATGTCTATGGTTTATGATGTTGCACACAATACTGCAAAAGTAGAAGAACACGAAGTAGATGGAAAGAATAGAAAGATGATTGTTCATAGAAAAGGAGCCACACGTGCTTTTGGTCCTGGAAGAGCTGAGATTCCAATAAAATATAGAAATGTGGGACAGCCAGTGATAATTGGAGGAAGTATGGAAACAGGGTCATATCTATTAATGGGTACAAAAGAAGCACACAAAGAAACATTTGCAAGTACAGCTCATGGAAGCGGAAGAATTATGAGTAGAACAAAAGCAAAAAAAATGTTCAGAGGAGAAACTTTGTATAAGGATATGTTGAAAAAAGGGATATACGTTAGATCAGTTTCATATTCAGGATTAGCAGAAGAAGCAGGAAATGCTTACAAAGATATTGATGACGTAGTTGATGCAACAATAAATGCTAAAATTTCAAAACGAGTAGTTAGATTCATTCCTATAGGTAATGTAAAGGGATAGAATTGCCATATAGATATATAGACGATATATCAGTGGCTGATGCTGCAATAGAAGTAAATTCAGACACTTTAGAAGGTATTTTTATTGATTCAGGAAAAGCATTAACAAATACAATGGTCGATGATTTGAAAAGTATTAGAACAGACATAGAATATAGCTTCAAAGTTGAATCAAAAGAAATAGATCTATTATTATTTGAATTTTTAGAAAAATTAGTTATTGAAAAAGATGCAAATCAAATGCTATTTAGTGAATTTGAAGTAAAGATTAATCAAACAAAAAATAATTCCATAATTTCAGTAATTGCGCATGGTGAACACATAGACTACAATAGACATGAATTATGTGCAGACGTCAAAGCAGTAACATTACATAAATTTAATCTGACAAAAGAAAAAGAAAACTGGAAAGCAGAAATGATATTAGATATCTAACAATCTAGTTATTTTTCAATGTGCGTTTTACTACTTTATCAATTCCAGAACTAAAATGAATAGCCTTTTTAGTTTGATAAATAATTTCGTCAGGAAGATTCAATTTCTTAGCAACAGATCGAAGAATCACCTTTCTAATTTCATTATTAGAATCAATTTTATATTCAATTGGACAGGAAAGAGCAAAATCAACTAAAGGAATAGAAGCATATGGAACAAATAAATCAACAAAAGGGGAAGTAATTTTTTCATCGCGTTCAAAGTTTTTTGTATATGCTTGATGGACATCAGTATTCATCATGTCAGTTACAAATTGTGGGCTTTCTTCAGACATAGTACGAATGTATCTAGCATATCCTCCGAATAATTCATCAGCAAGTTGACCAACAAAAAGTGTTGAAACTCCATGTTCTTGAGCAGTTTTAGCTACATAGTAAAAACCTAAAGCAATACTTACATCCATAGGGCGCATAATTTCGGCAATTGAAGTAATATTAGGAATATCATCAGGTATATGGTCTTTTTTTGGTTCGATTTCTATAAGATCAATTCCAAGTAAATTGGCAAGTTTTTTAGCATTATCAAAATCATAAGAATCCTTCATTCGTACATTAAAAGCTTTGATTTCAGTAAATTCATTAGCTATAGAGATTAATATCGAACTATCTATTCCTCCAGAGAAGGATACTCCAATAGTGTTTTTATTACCAATACGAGAAGAAATAGAATTTTTTAACAGATTTAATAAAGTATCAGCATCATATTGAGAATAGTTAGTGGTAGAAAGATTACGAACATTAATGATTTTTCCAGAATCTAAGATTAATGCTGTACCTGGAATAAAATCTTCAACTTGAAAGTTCGAATTTATTAAGATAGATTTTTGCGTGGAGATAGAAAATGAATTATTTTTTTTTCCAAGATAAAGAGGTTTACAACCTAAAGGATCACGAAGGAATATTGGACCCAACTTTCCCATAATAATCATGCAATAAGAACCGTCTAATTTGTATAATTCTTGAATATGAGAAGTTAATTTATGAATATCAGTACAATTGATAACATTATTAATAATAGGGATGTAATCTCCGTAGATTTCTCCATGAATTAATACATTGTCGTCATTAATTGAAGATTTATCAAGACATGCAATAATATGAGGTGATAGATTAGGTATTTCCTTACTAGTAGAATAATCAAGATTGTTATCATAACATAAATAACCTGACCAAGCACGGTGTTTCATGGAATTAAGATTTAGAGAATCAATTCCTCCATTATTATTACAGACGAAGCCTCTAACTAATGTTGGAATCATTATGTTCAAAATCCTTTAATTGTTCTTTAATTTTTTCGGCTAATGAAGAATTAATCTGAGGAACTTTGGAAATATCAGAAATAGATGCAGAATTTAGTGAATTAAGTGAAGTGAATCCTGAATCAAATAATCTTCGAGCATAAACTCGTCCAATTCCTTTAAGACTAGTCAGTTCAATAAGTTCAGATTTAATGCCTTGTTGTATACGATTCTGAAGAACTAGAACATGGTCAAGTAGATGTCGAGTTTGGAATAATAGAGTTAAACGATAAAATGCATTCAATAGCCATTTTGTATTCTCAGTAGCAAAATATAAGTCACCTGGATCAATATCTACAAAATTTAGAATATCGTTCTCTTTTTTTTCATTAATCCAAGCATTCAAAGCAGCAAGAATACGGAAAGTTGACCTAAATTCATGATCAGAATGACCAATATCAAAAAATTCAGATTTATGTTTACTAATAAATAAGAGATAATTAGTTTCGTCAGATTTTCTAATAGAAAACAATCTACCAAAGTCAGAACTAGAAGCAATGACTTGAAGTATGCCCATAGTATAATCATGGTCTTTATGGGAAGATAATATAGAATCACGGAAGTCACGGGCAGTTGTTGGATTAATATACAATAACGAAGTTTGTTTACCGAATCTAGTAGAAATGAACTTATTATTACGTTTTTCAATAAAATTTTCTTCCATTAGGAAATCAATGCAATCTTCTACTTTGAATTCCAGTTCATCATTTCCATTTTGTAATGTGTAAAGAGTATTATTGAATAATTTTAATAGATTAGGTTTAGATATGCCAAATTTACTAGAACAAATAGTTGCAAGAATATGAGTGCGTAATGAGTCTTCATTGCTTAAAGCAGATTCAATATCTTCAACATCGCCATTAATATAATGATCAAATAAAGAGTCTTGTTCAGATTCATTATTAGCAATTAAAATAGTTTCACCTTTATCATCATATTGAGGTCGGCCAGCTCTACCACACATTTGTTTATAATCAAGAACAGAAATAGGAGACATACCACCATACTGCATATCATATCTTAGATAACTACTTAGAATTACACGTCGTGCTGGAAGATTAACTCCTGCTGCAAGTGTAGGAGTTGCGCAAATAATTTTTATTTTTCTATCTCGGAAACCTGATTCAATAATTTGTCGTTGTTGATTACTAACACCAGCATGATGAAAAGCCACACCATGTTTTATCAGACTAACAAGTAACTTATTCATATCAGTGCTATTTTCATTTTTATCTAATAATTGAGAAAGATCAGACAATTCTTTTGATTGTTCGGAATTTAGGATTAATGGCATCATTTTTTCAATCTTTTTAGCCATACTAGATGCACGTTTCCTTGTTTCAGTAAAAATTATACTTTGACCATTCTGTTTAACCATATCAATAGCAATATCAATTGCAGTACCTACTCCAGAATTATCAATATTAATTGGTGAATTCCCATCTTTAAAATCAATTTGACCAAAACAGAATACACCCTCAGATAAATCAACAGGTCGCCAAGTAGATATAACTGATTTAGCATTAATCCAAGAAGAAATTTCATCAACGTTATTGATTGTGGCACTTAACCCAAGAATTTGAGGAGAATGTTCAGAAATGAGCATGTTAGAAATTATCATTTCTAAAGTTGGACCTCGGTACGAATCACCGATTAAGTGTATTTCATCAATAACAATTAAACTAACTTTTGATATCCATTTAATTCCATGTCGTTGTAAAGAATCAAATTTTTCGTTAGTAAGAATAATTATATCAGAGTTTTTAAGATATTCACTATTTGATTCAAAATCGCCAGTAGAAATACTAACTTTTATTGAAGTGCCATCAGGTTTGGAAAGACTTTCTAATTTTTTAAAATCAGAATATTTTTCACTAGCAAGTGCGCGTAAAGGAGATAAATAAATTATTTTGCCTTCATTTTGAATATGTTGAAGAGTAGAAATAATAGCAACTAAAGTTTTTCCACTAGCAGTTGGAGTAGAAACGATTAAATTATTATTTTCAAGTAAACCGTTTTTAATACATTCAGTTTGAGGAGGATAAAGTGTTTTAAAACCTTGATCATGTAAGAATTCAATGGACTTTTCTGGTAAATCAAGTGATGAAATATTCAAACAAGATATCTAGTTTACCTTGCGATATAAATTATCTTGTACGTTGTATATTTGACCACTATCACTCATGTTCTTGAAGTATTTTCTAGCCTCTGTAGAAGTAAATTTTCCAGTATCAATTAATTTTTGAATAAATTCGTCTTTATCAACAAGTTGTTTACTGGATTCTTTTTGTAGTTCTTCAAAGATGCTCATACATGTTTCAAGCATACTTCTTTTACTAATCGGTTTACCATAAAATATTCCTGGGTCAACTTCGCCAGTTTCAGGATCAGTACCTACTGATTCATACATTTTACGAACAAGATTGCGAGCAAATTCCGCGTCTTCTTCAGTAACTATATCTCTAAAAAGTGAACGCGCTCGTGCAGATGCTAAACGAACCATACCTTCCAATGCACGAGGAGTTATAGGAATGCCTTGATTTCCTTCTTCGTCTTTGGCAGGACTCTGACGAGTTCTCACGTAATAATCTTGAATTAGTTTCATTGCTTCAGGAGATAATTCAGGAGTGAAATTTTTAGCATAACTAATATATTTTTTCAATAAATCAAATTCAAGAGGCACGTCAACTTTGATTTTACCCGTTTGATGAATGTCGAGAATATGTTGGGCGAGTTTTTCGTCTCTAACAACATTTGGAGTGTCTTTTATTGCAAATATAAGGTCAAATCTTGTTAGTAATGGAGCATCTATATTGATTTGATCATTAAAAGTTTTATAATTATCATATCGACCCAATTCAGGATTTGCTGCTGCAAGAACCGCAGTTCGAGCGTTTAATGTAGCATTAATTCCTCCTTTCGCAACACTTACAGTTTGTTGTTCCATGGCCTCATGTAAAGCAGTACGATCTTCATTTCTCATTTTATCAAATTCATCAATACAAGCAATTCCCTTATCAGCAAGTACCACAGTTCCAGCTTCTAACATCATCATACCAGTTCTTTCACGAACAACAGCGGCAGTAAGACCTGCAGCAGTTGATCCTTTACCAGAAGCATACAAACCACGAGGAGCTAATCTAGATGCATATTTTAACAATTCACTTTTTGCAGTACCAGGATCTCCTACAAAAAGAATATTTATATCACCCCGAATTGAACTTCCATCCTCAGTAGTTTTATTAGGAGCTCCAATTAACATTAAAAGCACAGCTTCTTTTTGAAATTCTAATCCTTGTATATTTGGGGCAATAGATTGGATTAATTTTGGATATGCGTCAGGGTCTTTTGCAAAATCGATAATTATTTCTTCTTCATCTTTTGTTAATTCAACATCTTCAGGACCTTTAGCTTCAATGTCAATGTAATTACCTTCAATTTTAGATCTAAATATTGAAGATGCATCATTACCTCGAGATTCAGGTTGATCGATTCTAACAATTCCAGTTAGATTTAATCGATCGCCAGGACGTGCAATGTTCACCATGTCACCAGTTAAATGAACATCTGAAGATTGAGGTAGTTGACCAGGAGGTAATTCTTCAGGTAATTCCTGAATACGAATTAATTGATAATCCTGATAACTTGATTTTTTTTCATCAAATGTAAAATTTCTAGTTTCAGAACAATCAGCCCTAATACAAGAAGAAGGTTTTACTAATAAAGGCGTAACTTGTTGAATGATATTAGTTTCGCCACATTTTGTGCATGTAAATGCGGCAGATGTAGCAAGAGGTTTGAGTTCAGACGTTCGTACAACTAAACCTTCGACAGAACTTAAACGATGAAGGTTTTTACTAGAAATATCACGAAGAGGAACCTGTTCTGGAAGCGATTTTAATCGCACTTGTATATCATTTTTTATAGATTCTGCATATTCAGGATGTACTGAATATAATGATTTGTATGCGGCAGAATTAAATTCAGAAATAACTTCATCAGGACGTTCAATAAGAATCGTAGATAAATCATCGTCAAAAATTAAAAGATCTTCGTAATCAACAACTAATGATTTAGAATTTTGATATACCATTTGAGATAGTGCTTCTTGATATTTTAAAACATTAGATTTATCCTTAAAGTTTTTGATAAATCGAACAAGGGTATCCTCCCAACTAGAATGTGTTCCTACAGATTGTTCCATTATTGTTCTTCTCCAATCATCGATTTACGCCAGTCTTGAATATTTAGCCTTACAATATCATACAAAAGATATTCTTCTGGAGTAATTAATTTTTGAATATCGTCAGGAGGAAATGGTAAAGAAGCAAGAGATATAATTTTACTAATTCTTATATTAATCAAATCATATACAGATGTTGAAATTTTTTCATATTCAAATGACTTTTCTCGGTCATTATCCAATTTAGAACGTAAATTTTTTAAAAGAAAATTAATTTTTTTATAAATATCAGGTTTTAGTTCAGACAATTTATGAACGCCTAGCATTTTTTCATTAGCAATAGAATTAATTACATCGAGTTCAATTCCAATATCGGCAAGTTTAACAAGATTTTTATCAACAAGAATGTATGCAACCCATCTAGGAACGTCAAATTTAGATTCCGCTTCTTTGTATTCAATTTTAAACCCTCCAATTTCAGTTTCTTCAATATCATCCAAAGCTATAACTTTGACAAGAGATAATTCAGATTCAACTTGTAATTCATTCATCAGACTAGAGATGGAATTTTCCTTGCCAAATGACATAATCTATATATTAAAACAACGTACTTAGGGTTTTAAGACAACTCAGATTATACTTTAACTCAAATAGAGTAGACAAGGATAAGTAAGATTGAATATTATAAAAAATTAAGGCTAGAAAATAGAAATGAGTGAATTAAGAGATTTAATGTGGGTTGAGAAGTATAGGCCAGAAAAAATTAATGAATTCATTAATCAGGAATCAACAATAAAGAGGCTAAAACCTATAATAAAGGATTCTTCGGCAATGCCTCATTTATTATTTACTGGTTCTCCTGGAACAGGAAAAACAACATTAGGAATAATTATTGCAAAATCAATTTTAGGAGATAATTGGCAAGAATATTCTATATTATTAAATGCATCTGATGAAAGAGGAATAAATACAATAAGAAATCGAGTAAAAACATTTGCGAGATATGCAGATAATCGAGAAAAGATTCCATTCAAAATGATCATATTAGATGAAGCAGATGAAATGACAAATGATGCACAAACTGCATTAAGAAGAATAATGGAAGAGACGTCAAAATCATGTAGATTTATATTAATAGGAAATTATATATCAAACATAATAGAACCAATTCAAAGTAGATGTGCGATATTTAATTTTACAAGAATTGATCAAAAGGATTTAGTTAAACAATTAGAATTAATATGTAAAGAAGAGAAGGTAAAATTTGAAAAACAAGGACTAGAAGAGATTTCAGATATCGTCAACGGAGATCTAAGATCGGCAATTAATTTACTTCAATCTTGTTCTTCATTAGGAGATATAAATACAAAAAATATACAAAAGGCATCAGGACATTCATTTAAAAATAAAGTTGAAGAAATATTAGAATTATCATTAAATAATGACTTTAATTCTGCAAGAATAAAGATGTCAGAATTAACAAATATTTATGGACTTTCAGAAAAAGATTTTCTCAAATATATGAATGAAGCAATAAACAAGAACAAGTATAAAGAAATTAGAGAATTAATTGAGATATTGGCAAAATATGATTACAGAATAATTACAGGTTCAAATCCAGATATTCAATTAACTGCATTATTAGCAGAAATATCAGGGTTAAGAAAAACTGAATCAAAATGATGAATGAAAAAAGACATTGCAGTAACTGTATGACAAAAACCCAACATACAATCATTAAACAAAAAGATATAATGATGAGAAAGGGAAAATCTCTATACAACTGTAGTAAATGTAACACAACGTCATGGAAAAGACACTTAAGACCACTAGCAGAAGGTAGTTATTAGATTAAATGCGGGTCTGGTGGGATTTGAACCCACGACTTATTCTCCTATGTCAAAGACATATCTGGTTAAGAGCCAGCCGCTTTAGGCATAATTCTGCCTGGCTGAGCCACAGACCCAATATTATGCTTGCAATGTACTTTTTATTGAACATTTTCCTTCGGTATAATTAGATTATAATGTTAGTATTTGCAGGATTAGGGTTAAATGAGAAGACCATAACTAATGAGATTATCGAAGAAATAAAGGATGCAGATAAAATATATTTTGAGAGATATACAAGTCCGCCAATGCCATATAATGAATACGAGTATAATTTTCAGTATGAGCAAGTAGGAAGAGAATTTATTGAGGATGGTAACAAGATTCTCGAGCAATCAAAAGAAGAGAAAGTAATTTTATTGACATATGGAAATCCTATGATAGCAACTACTCATATGGATTTAAAAATGCGTGCGACAGAAGTAGGAATAAGTACCAAAGTATTGCATAATACTTCAATAACTACAGTATTACCTGGTGAAACAGGATTGCATTCATACAAATTTGGAAGAATTACAACATTAATGGCAGAAACACAAATTGCTCCTTTATCAGTTTATGAAGTAATTTATAAAAATTTACTATCAGAACTCCATTCAACAATATTAATGGAATATAATTTAGATACAAAAAAATATCTAGATCCAATTGATGCAATTAAACAATTACTAAAAATAGAAGAAGAGCAAAAAAAACAAGTAATTAATGAATCAACTATATTAATAATAGCGTCACGAGTAGGAATGAATAAACAGGAAATAATTTGTGAAAGTGTAAGTGAATTATTAAAAAAACATTATGATAAACCTCCATATACATTAATTATTCCAGGAAAGCTACATTTTACAGAAATAGAATCACTACAACAACTATTTGGAATTAAAGATATTACAGATAATTCAATAAATATAAAATCAAAAGCAATAGATATGTTAGAAAATTATATACCAAAAGCAAAGAGGACATTAAATAAAATAAAAGAAATGACAAATGAAGATAATAGATATTCAGATCTATTCAAAAATATTGAAGCATATATTGATGATTCAGAGAGATTTAGAAATGAAGAGAGATTTGAATTAGCAATATTAAGCATAGGATATGCAGAAGGATTAATAGATTCCCTAATCTTCTTAGGAGAAGTAGAATTAGAGTGGTAATTAATGAAAATAAAGAATATTGAAAAGAAGATATTATGTCGAATTTTTCTAAATAATTTAGAAAGGAAAAAGACATTAGGAAATATTTACAAGTATTTAGATATAGAGAGAGTAGAGTTAGAAAAAATTATTGATAATTTAATATCAAAACAATTAATAAAAAAATTTAAGAAAAATTATATTTTAACTGATAAAGGAAGAAAGAGTATAAGAATCGTATTTACAGGAGGAGTATATGACATAATTCATCCAGGTCATATACATACACTAAAAAATTCAAAACAAGAAGGTGATATTTTAATTGTTTCGATTGCAAGAGATAGTAGAGTAAGTAAAATTAAAGGAAGAGACCCAATAAATAATGAAAAACGAAGAACAATTTTAGTTTCTGCAATAAGATATGTAGATCATACTTTGTTAGGAAGTAAAGGAGATATTTTTACAATTGTAAAAAAAATTAAACCGGATATAATAACAATAGGATATGATCAAACGCATCAACTAAGTGAGTTGAGAAAACTTGTAAGAACAAATAATATGAAGATAAAAATTAAGAAATTGGGTTCGCCAATTCCACATGTAAAGAGTTCGAGTTTAAGAACAAAATATAAAAAAAAGAATCAGATAATCTAAATATCAACTTGCACTAATACTTTGTCGCCATCGCTAAGGTTTAATTTCTTACGTAAGAATAAAGGAGAAATCAATTCAATAACAGAACTATCATGATGAGTTCTCTCTATAACAATTATACTACCTTGTATTTTTGAGTTAATTGTGCAAGGAAAGCATTTTACATTTCCATAAGTACGTTTTTTATCAGTGAATCCTTCGATCAATATTCCTTTGGATTTTGAAATTTTATCGAAAAAATGTTTATGAGAAATATCAGATACTTTGAGATTAAGTGTACCGGGATAAGGTTCAAATCCTAGTTTAGAAATGAATTGTTTCTTATATCCGGACAAAGAAATATAATATGCGCCTTCACCCAGTCCAGAAAATAGATTTCCATTAATATCATTAGTATTAATTTCTTCAAAAGCAGATGTGATTTTTTGGTTAACAGATACAAGGTATTCCAGACCAGAATCAGAGATTTTCATTACATCTTTTCCATCAATCTTATAACGAGAGATCATGTCATTTTTCTCAAGAAATAATAAATGTTGAGATGCAGTTTGTTGGGTCTTGTCAATAGATTTGGCCAAGTCAGATGTAGATAATTCAATAGGATTTTTAGCACCAAGAAGAAGAAGTTGAATAAGAGTAGACATATAAGACGATTTCATTAATTATGTCTTTTATGTAATGGTTTTTAACATATTCCACAATATATAATCCAAGTTATGGCAAATTCATACGTATTAGGAAGAAGTAGAGAACACAATCTATTAAATAAATTAAGAACAAACGGATGGTTTGCAATAAGAGGTTCGGGATCAAAAGCTGGAATGGTCGTTGTAGATGGAAAGAAGTATTTCCCTATTGATATTATTTCAGTAAAAAAAGAAAAAAAGAAAACAATTGTATGGTTCATACAAGTTTCCAAATATTTGAGTGACATAGATGAAATTGAGAGAAAATATTTAGTAAAATGGGCTAAAAAAGTAGGTGCAGAACCAGTACTTGCTTGGACATTTGAAAAAAGAAGGAAATCAAATCCTAAAAGAGGAAAATGGGAATTTTATAATTTAATCAGTAAAAAATACATTGAAATAAATATTAAAGACAGCAAAAAATAATCAATTTATTTATAAAATTTAGGACGACGATCTTTAATCAAGTGATTATTTTTATGTAATTTTTTATTACGTGCATGGGATAAATCAACAGAAACTGAATGAACAGAATTACTAGTTGATCGTGCACGAGACAATATTTTCATATTAGGGGCAACTATTTGGCTTTGGCCAGTATAGTGAAATGAGTCTTTACCGCGTTTCTCAGTACCCGTTCGATTTGCAGTAATAGCAAAAACACTATTTTCGAAACATCTGATAGGCATAGTTTGCTGACAAAGACCTTTAAGAATAAGATTTGCAGGATGTGCAATTATATCAGCTCCTTTAACAGCAAGTGTGCGTGCTGATTCAGGCCAAATCCAATCAGAACAGATCATTACTCCTAATTTGAAATTATCAATATTGAATACACGAAATCCAGTATTGCCTTTAGAAAAAAATCGTTTTTCTTTATAGAACAAATGTGTTTTCCGATAAACACCAATAAATTTACCTTTAGAAACAATCATAGCACTATTATAATAATTATTTTGAGATTTTTCCGCAAAACCTGCAATAATTGTTGAATTAATATCAGAAGATAGTTTAGAAAGTAATAAAGAAGTTTTCCCGGTTTTAAAGGTTTCAGAAAGATTACGAATTTCAGTTTTAGATTTAAAGTTATAGCCAGTATTCATTAATTCAGGAAGAACAACAACTCCAGGTTTAACTTTAGTTAATAATTTAGAAACAATAGTAAGATTCTTATCCACATTGCCAAATTCAGGATTAAATTGAACATAACTAAGCATAATACGATTAGTCAAACTACAAATAATTGAATTTGAAGATTTATAACTGTAATAAATTCGAAAGAGTTATAGTTTGAGAATGTTTTGAAATATTTAGCCCCGGTGGTGTAGAGATTAAATATCGCACATCTCGGCCTAGCATTGGAGCCTGTCACGCTTTAGACGCGGGTTCAAAAGAAATAGAAAAATTTCGGAATTTCCCGCCCGGGGCGTTTATAAAATCTTAAGCAGAATTAAATCTACAAGTAAACACACTAATAGGTGAATATTAATTATTTTTTGTGGGTCCTTAGCTCAGCCAGGTAGTATAAATTCCTAGAGCACCGGACTTTTATCATCAGGAAAGAAATCCGGTGGCCAGGGGTCCGAATTCCTAATGGAAATCCCCTAGGACCCGCATTTATCAACTGACTTAAATGTGAAGTTAAGGAAAGAAAATATCATAGATGAAAGATTTTCAAAAAAAGAATGTTGACTCAAAATTCACAGTAGTGAGACTCAGTATTTCTGGAGAAAAATTTGAAATTTTAGTTGATCCAGACCATGCATTAAAATATAAAAAAGGTGAAACTCACGAGTATGAAAAAGCAATAGCTTTTGATGAAATATACTCAGATGCTAACAAAGGAATCAGGATTTCAGATGAAAAGTTAAAAAAACATCTAAAAACAGACAATAATCAAGAAGCACTGAAGATAATTCTAGAAAAAGGTGAATTGCTATTAAATACACAGCAACGAAAACAAAAAATTGAAGAGAAAAGAAAGCAAATTATAACAATAATTGCTGGAAATTATGTAGACCCAAAGACCAAGATACCACATCCGCCACAAAGAATAGAACAAGCATTATTAGAAGCAAGAGTAAGTATTGATCCAATAAAAGATACTGAAGAGCAAGTTAAAGGAATAATTGAAAAATTAAGAAAGATAATTCCGATGAAATCAGAGACTAGTAGATTAAAGATTATAATTCCAGCACAATATGCGCCGCAATCAATTGGATTATTAAAGAAATTTGGAACTGTTGAGTCAGAAGAATGGCAGAACGACGGGTCATTAAATACCATAATTGTCCTTTCACCAGGTTCAAAGATAACACTAATCGATAAGTTGAATTCATTGACTAAAGGTAATATAATAGCAGATTCGATAGAATAATAATGAAAACAAATTCAATCGAAAGAAAATATGTTATTCCTGGAGATGTGATAATTCAAGGAGATCACAAGCCAAGTACTAATGTAATAAAACAAGGCAATAAAATCATTAGTACAAAGATAGGAATGGCAGAGATTTCATATAATGGTGTAAAGGTAATTCCATTAAATGGAACATATATTCCTAGAACGGATGATGTCGTAATAGGAAAAGTTGTAGAAATGAACGGATTTGCATGGGAAGTTGATATTAATTCATGGTTTTTTGGAATATTAACTGGTTCTGCAGTATTTGGTAAACAATTCTCATCGTCAAGAGATTCTATGAGGTCACAATTCAACAAAGGTGATTGTCTAGTAGCAAAAATACTTTCGTTCGATAGAACAAGAGATCCATTAATTTCAATTAGTGGACCAGGTTTAGGTAAAATAAAAGAAGGTGAAATAGCATACATTACATCTTCAAAAATTCCTAGAGTAATAGGTAAAAAAGGAGCCATGATTAAATTGATAGAAGAAAACACTAATTGTCATTTAACAATTGGACAAAATGGAGCCATACTATTGAAAGGAACAGATGATGCAAGGCTAAAAGCAAAAAGTGCAATTGAATTAATAGGAAATAATGCACATTTATCTGATCTCAACGATAGAGTTATAAGTTTAATATCAAAGTGATTAATATTGTCAGAAAATAATATTGAGAGGATTAGTGGAAGAGCTACTGATGAACTTCGTAATGTTTCAATTAAAGCAGGAGTAATAAAAAATGCAGATGGTTCTGCGTTAATTGAATTTGGTAAAAATAAGATAATGGCAGCTGTATTTGGACCAAAAGAAGTACATCCAAAACATATGATGGTATCAGACAGAGCAATAATTAAATGCAGATATCACATGATGCCGTTTTCTACAGATACAAGAAAACGACCAAACTTATCAAGAAGAGAAATAGAAATATCCAAAGTAATTAGAGAAGCTGTGCAACCAGCTATCATTATGGAAAATTACCCAAGAACTGCAATCGAAATATATATTGAGATTCTTCAGTCTGATGGAGGTTCTAGATGTGCGGCAATAAATGCAGCTTCTACTGCATTAGCAGATGCAGGGATTAACATGAGAGATTTAGTATCTGCATGTGCAGCAGGTAAAGCAAATGGTCAAGTGGTACTTGATGTAGATGATCAAGAAGATAAAACAGGAGAAGCAGACATGCCAATTGCAATGTTACCTAATATGGATTTAATTACACTATTCCAATTAGATGGAAATTTATCAAAAGAAGAATTTGATCAAGCATTAGAATTAGCAAAGATAGGTTGTAATAAGTTATACAATTTACAGAAAGATGCATTATCAGAAAAATACTTCAACGAGAATAATGGAAAAGAGGAGGAATAATAAATGCCTGCAGTGAAAAAACATAGAATTGTAGATTCAATTACTTTAGACAGTATAATGTCAAGTCTATCAGATTCTAAAAGAATTGATGGTAGAGGATTATTAGACTATAGAGATATTGAAATTGAAACAAATATTCTTAAAGATAAAACTAATGGTTCTGCTAAAGTAAAAATAGGTGATACGGAAGTATGGGCAGGAGTGAAAGTTGAAACCGCTAATCCATTTCCAGATACGCCTGCAGAAGGAGTAATGACTTGTAATGCAGAAATGTTGCCAATTTGTTCACAATATATTGAACCAGGGCCTCCTGATGAAAATACAATAGAATTATCAAGAGTATCAGATAGAGGAATAAGGGAATCAGGAATGATTGATGTCTCAGAACTATGTATCAAAGAAGGAGAATTAGTATACTCGGTATATATTGATGTGGCAGTAATCAATGAAGATGGAAATCTATTTGATGCAGTAGCTTATGCAGGAACAGCAGCATTACTAGGAGCAGATATGTCAAAATTTACTATCGAAGATGATGAGGTAAAAATGCTTGAAGAAAGACAAAAATTACCAATAAAATCATTACCTATTTCAACAACATTTGCAAAAATTGGTGACAAAATAATAATTGATCCAAATGCAGATGAACAAGAAATTGCATCAGCAAGACTAACTCTAGTAACTGATGAAAATGGAAAATATGTATCAGCTCAAAAAGGAAAGCCCGGTGGTTTTACATTTGATGAACTAAAAGAATTATCTACAATCTCAAAAGATAAAGGAGAGGAAATAAGAAATAAAATTAAAGAGGCAGTAGAGAATGGCGCGTAAAACAAAAACTACAACAGAATTTGGGGCAAAATTTGGTTCTTCAGTAAGAAAGAAGTACACGAAAGCAACAACAAATCTTAGACAAAAAAGGAATTGTCCTGAGTGTAATTCAATCAAGTTCAAAAGAGTAGCTATAGGAATATGGGCATGTGATAAATGCGGGTATAAAGTAGCGGATTCAGCTTATGAAACAACCACAGTATAAAATTTCATCTAGAATAAAAATAAAATCCAATAAGAAATCATCCAAATTAGTAGAACAATCAATTAAACAAGATATAGAAGAAACAGACTCTGTCTTTTCTAAGAATGAGAGTCTAATACTAGAAATAAATGCAAAGGAAATATCCGAATTACGTGCAAAATTATCATCCCATGTACGCGCAGCAAATGTTTCATATGATATAGTATTAGAATAAAGATTTATTTACATTAAAAATCAAAACGATTACAGTATGAGTAATCAAGATGTGCCACCATGGTTAAGAGAACAATTAGAAAGATATGAACAACTACAGCAGAATTTACAATCAGTTTTAGTACAAAAACAACAAATTGATTTAGAGATAATTGAAATTGATAAAGCATTAGCCGAATTAGAGAAATCAGCAGATGATGTTAAAGTATACAAATCAGCAGGAACAGTAATGGTATCTAGCAATAAAACAGATGTAGTAAAGGATTTAACAGAATCAAAGGATCTTTCTAATACAAAATTATCAGTATTAAATAAACAAGAAGAAAGACTAAAAGAGAATATTAAAGAAGTACAAACAAAACTTGATGAATCAATGAAACGAGGAGCAGCAGGTACCAATCCTCAATAATCTTATTATGTAATCAGAATTTATCAGAAATAATGTCTGTAAAAGATTTAATAAGATTCGATAATTTTTCATTCAAATACAATTCAAGAAATGACAAAGTATTAGAAGACATCAATCTAAATATTAAAAAAAATGAAATTACAGTATTAGCTGGACCAACAGGATGTGGTAAATCTACATTATTAAGAGCAATTGTAGGTCTGATACCAAACATGTATGAAGGAGAATATACAGGAGAAGTAACAGTAGATGGAATAAGAATCAGAGATGCTGAAATAAAGGAGATAGCAAAAAGAGTAGGATTTGTATTTCAAAATCCAGAAAATCAGATCTTTATGTTTTCAGTAGAAAGAGACATTGCGTTTGGATTAGAGAATTTATCACTTGAACAAGAAATAATTAAAAATAGAATAGAGGAGACAATGAAAACGCTAAACATCACACATTTAGCAAAAAAAGCACCTCATGAATTGTCAGATGGGCAAAAGCAAAGAACTGCATTAGCAGGAGTTTTAGCAATGGAGCCAAAAATATTAATTTTAGATGAACCGACGTCATTGTTAGATCCAAAAACTGCGACAGAATTCATGGAATTAATGAATAAATTATGCAAAGAAAGAGAAATGTCAATAATTATTGTAGAACATAGATTAGATTTAGTATTAAAATATGCAGATAGACTAATTGTTCTATCTAATGGAAAAGTAATTTCGAATGATACGCCGGAGAACGTATTCGATTATAAAAAAGAAGTAATTCCGGAATTAAGTGTTCCATTTTCTACCAAGCTATATAGAGAATTAGCAAAGAACTCTATGAAATTTTCTAAACCAGTTACTGGCGTAGAAGAGATGATAAAAGAGGTAAAAAAATAATCATGATAAAATTTGAAGATGTTAGTTATAACCACCCGGATGGAACTAATGCATTAAACGATATTAATTTAGAAATTCCAGAGAATTCTATAACGGCAATTGTAGGAAATAATGGAGCAGGAAAGACTACACTTGTCAAACATATTAATGGATTGTTAAAGCCAACAACAGGCACAGTGAGTATAAAGAACAACAATACAAAAGAATCATCGGTAGCAGAATTATCAAGAGATGTAGGAATGGTATTTCAGAATGCAAATCATCAACTATTTGCAGATACAGTAGAGAATGAAATATTATTTGGATTAAATAATTTTGGATTTAGTGAAGAATTCATAAAAGAGAGATATGAATTTGTTATTGAATTATTTAATTTAAGAAAATATGAGAACATATCTCCATTAAAATTAAGTGGAGGTGAAAAGAAGCGAGTATGTTTGGCATCGGTATTAGCGTGGAATCCAGGAATATTGATATTAGATGAACCAACAGTAGGCCAAGATGAGTTGCAAAAAACAGTATTATTAGAATTCATTGATCAACTAAATAAAAATAATAAAACAGTGATAGTGATTTCACATGATATAGAATTCCTTTGGAGATTACAGCCAAACATAGTAACAATGTCTGAGGGAAGAATTATTCAAATAGGTAGTCCAGAAAAGATATTCAGAAATAAAGAATTAATGGAAAAAGTAGGAATAGTACCTCCGCAAATAATTAAGATATTTGAAGGAATTGGAATAAAGGACGAAACCCCACTAAGTTTAGAAGATTCATGTAAGGTTATTAGAGAATTGAGGAATCACTAATATGCAGTTCATAGCAAACGGATTTATTTATAGAAAAAGTAATTCCATAATTCACAGACTAGATCCAAGGATTAAATTATTAATTTCCATACAACTATTTACACTTGCATTATTGGTTTCAGATTTATACAATCTGTTAGTAATTTTTACCGCAATAACAATATTTTCTCTTTTAGGTAGAATAACTCAAAGATTATTAAGGACAATGATATTTGCAACTGGGTTTTCAGCATTAATTTTAATAATTAATTATTTTGCAGGTTATAGTTTAATATATTCAATACAGATTGCATTAAGATTTATTTCAATAGTATGTTCTACCTCATTATTTTTCCTAGTAACATCACCTGATGAATTAGAATATGTATTAAGGTGGTTTAGGCTTCCAAGAGATTTAGTATTTGCATTTGTAACTTCTGTAAGATTTGTGCCAGTAATATTAATGGATACATTACAAATAATGGATGCGCAAAAATCAAGAGGATTAGAATTAGAAAAAGGAAATCCAATTAAAAGAATAAAGAAATTTGTTCCGATATTAGTGCCATTAATAATAAACGAAGTAATCAGGAGTGGAGAACTAGCTGAGGCAATGGAATCAAGAGGATATGGAATAAGTAAGAATCCTACATCATTATATTCATTAAAATTATCGAACTTTGATATTATTGTAATGATAAGCACAATAATTGCTTTCACGAGTATAATTTTACTAGTATATTAATGGGGTCGGCGTGATTTGAACACGCGATCACCAGCATTCAAACATAGTCCCCAGGTTAGCCACAAAGAAGTCTGGCATCTTAGACCAAGTTTTCCTAAATAGAATAAATCTAAATAACTAGACAACGACCCCGTAAAATAATTACTTTAATCAAAGTATTTAATTCATATTTAGAAGTTTTAGAATGTGAACATATGTAAGATAGTCTTTATTTGATTTGTATTTCTTCAACAATAATAGAATTTTGTCTAGATCAATGTCGAATAATTTAGAAAGTAAATGAGAATTTGGACCTCCTATAAACAGATATTGTATACAAGAGGTTAGATTTGATGTTTTTCTATTATAGCTAGCTGAATCAAAATCAATAATATTAACACGATGATTAATTATAACATGTTTTCTTAAATCGCTTAACTCCCCATGATCAATGCCATGTAAATCTAGAAGATAACATTGATACAATAATGATCTAATTGTATAAACAATAAAATCCATGTTTAGGGAATCCATATCATACAATTCCGACAAAACTTTACCTTGTATTAATTCCATAAGGATAAAATTTTTTGAATAAGTAATAATTTTGGGTCCTATTCCGAATGAATTAACAAATGATTGGATTTTTACCTCATTTATTAAATTAAGACGAGGGGAATCCAGTCTACGAATTTTTAATGCGTATGCATGATTATTTGAATAAGCTTTTACAACCAATCCTCTAGTACCTTTACCAAGAATATGATTACCATAAAGAATAGTAGGTCCAGAAAGTTCAATATATTGAATATCATGATTTTTTAATTCTTGTAATCTTTGTTTAAAGACAGTATTTGAGGAATCAGGGTAACAAAGAAGAAAATTCAAGATTTCAGAATTAGCCTTATTTTCAATATCAATATAATTTTGATTCAGTTCCAATAACATCACCTAGAGATTCATTCAACCAAGATTTATTCTTTGAGAAGGAGATTACAGATTTACCGGTAAAGATTTTAGAAGTATTTTGGAAGGAAGTTTTAATTCCTGGTGCAATACCTAACACATTTTTAGAATTAATAGAATTATTAAGTAAATCTTTGATTTTGGGATATTTTCTAGGTTGAAGAGATTTAATTTGTCCATTAGAATCAATCCAAAATGTAAGTGATTCTTTCTTGTTTTTCTTAATAAAAGCAATAGATTCTTTTTTCATATTTGATAAAGGTCCAGAATGAAGCCTATTATCAGGAATAGATAAATCATCTAGTAAGAATATAAATGCACTTTCATTTTTATCGTTACTAGAAATAGTAGATCTAATAATATTGAAGTCATTTTTGTTAATATATTTAGAAGTATGATTAAAAGAACGTCTAAGTTGTCCCCATAATGTATCAATTGTTTTTTCATCATGAGTAAAATAAATCATAAGAAGATTGTCGGATAATGAATTATTGAGTTTAAATTTAATTTTAGTAAAAGAATTAGTTGAAGGATTATCAAGAAATTTTCTAGAAACATGAATAAATTTATGAAGATTTTGAAGTGAAACAGCACTGCCAAGATTTCTTTTAGGGTCTACAGGATCCAGCATGATTATAGGCGAATTTTCATGTAATTTAGTAAATTTGGAATGAGAGTCATCAAAATAAATACTATCGCCAACAGTGAAATCACTAATTTGTTTTAACACATTTTGGAAAGTTTTGTATTTTAAAATGAGTAATTCGCAAAAATAACCACTAAATCCTTGAGTTTTAATCTCGGCCCCATAAATTTTACTAGAAATTAGAAATTGTTTCAGTATTCTTACTTCATTCTTCATTTTAGAATTAAAATTATTCAGAATATAATTAGTATGGTGAGGAGATCTATCAGCTGCGCTTTTACAATCTCGAGGATCTACATCAAAACAAGAAACAATATTTATTTTAAGTGATTTTCCATTGAATTTAATATCTGATTCAATATATGGATGTTCAGAATAACGTAATTTCCAAGAATATTTTAATGAATTTAAAGTAATTTTTCCAATTTCAAGTGAATCATCAAGATCTTTTCGAGTAGAATCAGATTCAAGTTTGATGAATATATCAATGTCTCCAGAAGAGCGTAACCAAGTACCTTTTGCAACAGAACCTCCCAATACAATATCAGACACTGGAAAACGAGTAGTGTCTTCTGAATCAATAGTGCGCCAAAGTTCATAAATTAAATCGTTAGAAAATTTAAGCATCTTCTTAGTATGAGATGAAGAAGGACTATGATTATCCAATACTAATTGTTTAATTGAATTTATGGTCAAATTATCACTCAAACATATTAATAGAAACTAGCTTATTAATTGTGTTTTAATGACAAATAGAAAAAAATTAATTTGTGTCACAGGATTACCAGGTGCAGGAAAATCAGTATTTTGTGAAATAGGAAAAAGACTGAATTTTAAGATAATAATAATGGGAAATCAAATTAGAAAAGAAGCTGAAAATAGAGGTTTAGATAATAATTCGGAAATATTATCAAAATTAATGATTGAATTAAGAGAAAAAAGAGGAAAAAATGCAATTGCAGAAATGTGTAAAGATGAAATTATTAAATCAAATGAAAAAAATATAATAATTGACGGAATTAGAAATATTGAAGAGATAGAATTATTCAATGAAATAGGTGAAGTAAAAATAATTTTAATAAAGAATACAAAAGAACAAAGAATGAAATTTTTACAAGAAAGAAATAGAAGTGATGCGCCAATGAATTTAGATGAATTTAATGCAAGAGATAAAAAAGAATTAGAAGTAGGTCTAGAAGAAGTAATAAATATATCAGATATAATCATTGATAATATTAATTTAACGAAAGAAGAATTTGAAAAAAAATCTGAATTAATTCTAAATAAATTTTGTGAATGATATGATAGAATTTAGTAATGACATAGAAATAAATATAAAATCTAGGTTAAATAAGACTGAAAATGTTGAAACAGTACTAAATGCAATTGAGAATATTATGAAAATAGAATGTGAGATATCAGATAGTGATATTATTGGTTCAACAAAGGATTATAATAAATTGAAGAATCTATATAACGCATTTAGAAATAAACAAACAACGCATATAGCAAGAAAAGTTTTATTTAGAAATTCTAAGAATAATTCATCCAGGATTCTTTTTAATAAACAAGCAGCAGTAGTGAATTCAATAGTAATATGTGAAAAAACAAATGAATCCCCCTTAGGGCCTATATTGATGGAAATTAAGACAGAAGATATTGAAGAGTTTATCGACTGGTTTGTTCCAAAACATAACTTTTAGTTAATCGCTTTTCATCCCTATAAGGAACTTTAAATGACATAGAATCATACCCTGCAATACTGTTACGATGTATTTTACAGGCTTGTTTTTCAAGAGGTTTTGTATCTTTGTATCTAGAACTAAAATGAGTAAGAATCAGTATATTTGAAGAAGACTCTTTTGCAATAGTAGCTGCCTCTTCAGAAGTACTATGAAAACGTTCAATTGCAAGATCGTTTTCTTCAGAGGAAAAAGTAGATTCATGAATTAAAACATCGCAAGATGAAAAGAATCTGGTTAAAGATTTAGAAGGTCTAGTATCTCCAGATATACCGATTTTTCTTCCAGGTCGTATTTTTCCCATTACGTCAGTCGGACGAATAAGTTTACCCTTATAACGAATAGATTTTCCGTTCTGAAGTTTTGACCATAAAGAACCTTCAGGAATACCCATTTTTTTTGCTTTAGAAACATAGAATTTTCCTGGACGATTTGATTCAATAAAAACATAAGAATAATTTAAGATTGAATGATTGGCTTTTTTTGCATAAATTTTATAATCTTTTGTTTTTACGGCCAATCCCGGAGTAATTTCTTTAATAATTAATTTGAAATTTAGTTTTATTTTGAATATATTAATATTTGATTTTAAGAATCGAGATATTCCAGGAGGTCCATAAATAAACAAAGGTTTATCGCGCAATAATAAAGACATGGTTTGAACTAATCCAAGTAATCCAAGAATATGATCTCCATGCATATGTGAAATGAATATATGAGTAGGGCGATTCATACCAACTTTATTTTTCATCATAGATTGCTGAATTGCTTCGCCAGTATCAAAAATAAATAATTCATTATCGCGAATTATTGCATTAGAAATAAGATTTCTAGTACTGGTTGGAACTGCACCAGATGTACCAAAAAGAATGATTTTTAGATCAGTCATATCAATTATTTTAAGTTAGATAAATAATAAACATTCAGAGTTTGCGTATTACACGTATGACACGAGTAAGATTACTATGAATATATATTTCGTGTTTATCAATAAGAGAAAAATTAGAAGGTATGAATTCAGGCCAATCTTTAGGCGACATATATACAATAAAAGAGCCTGAACTCAATAATTTTGAAGAATTTTCAAAGAATTTAGTCATGAATTCAACTGTATCAGAGAAGTTTTTGATACTGCTCCGTCCATATGGAAAATCTGTAACAATTCCATCAAAAGATGAAACAGGGAGTTTAAGTGAGTCAGCGTTAATAATGATAAAATCATCTAAATTAAAATATTCGAGATTTCTTTGTGCTCCGTAGCATATCTTTTTTGATATATCAATTCCTGTAAATTTAATATTCATAAGACATGATTCAATTCCAATACTTGCAGTACCGCAAAAAGGATCCAAAAGTAATTGACCAGAATTAAGTCTACAAAGATTTACTAATGCTCTAGATAGTTTTGGATGAATAGCAAATGGAAGAAAGAATGGTCGTGCACGAGGTCGTCGATTTAACCATCGGGGTTCATTAGATAATGAATTATGTGAAAATATTAATAATTGATTATCAAATTTACATGTAAAAAGATTAACATCAGGAGATGTAAGATTGACATTTAAATGAGAAATAGTATTTTTTATTAAAGCACCAAGAATACTTTCGTATTTATTATCAAGTCTAGTTTTAATATTAATTTTTCTTAAAGAAAATGTATTATATTTTTTCAAGTAATTAGGACTAATATTTTGTGTAATTATATTTTTTGATTCTAAATCGTAACGAAACAACAATAATCCAAAATAATTACAATAGGCGATACGCTCGAATAGTTCGTCGTAATAAGTTTCATATTTATTGAATGAAATGATTATAATTCTAGAGTTTTCATTTATAATATTATAACTAATATCATTTGATTCTAGAATTGATATTAATTCACTTCGTCCAATTTGGGGAAAATCACCAGATAAGATAAAAACACTAATGAATGAATTAGCGAAGAGATTTGTAGTGGTCAACGATGATTTCAGTGACATCTATTTTACTCACGTCATTTGGAATTGTATTGGTAGCAATGATTTCATCAACTCCCGATGCTTTTATTGAATTAACAGCCTCATTAACCAATAATGCATGGGTACATAGAGTAATAATTCGTTTTGAACCGAGTTTTTTCAGATAATTCGCTGCTCGAACTATACTAGTACCTGTACTTATCATATCGTCAACTAAGATTACATCTCGACCTTCAACTTCAATATTACTTTCTTCCATTATTACTTCACCAGTTGTACGACTACGAGATTTTTTCAAGGAAATAAACTCAATATCAAGTAATTTAGAAAATGCTTCTACTCTGGAAGAACCTCCAAAATCAGGAGATACTGCAAGAGGAGAATTAAGATCAAGATTATTTTTAACATATTTAGCAAGCAATGGCATAGCAGATACGCTATAAGTAGGAAATGAAAAATATCCTAAACCATGTGTGCTATGTATATCAACAGTCAGAAGTGAACTAACACCTATTGAACGAAACAATCTAGAAACAACAGCAAGACTAGCAACTTCTCCTCGTTGAAATTCTAAATCCTGTCGTGCATATGCAAGATATGGAACACAAGCATAAACTTTTGATCCCATTTGACTCAATTTATATGCAGTTAAAAGAAATTGCATAAAATGATAATCGACTGAAGGATACAAAGACTGAACAAGAATAATATTTTTATCTTGAACATCATTATGAATACGAACTTTATGTTCTCCATCAGGAAATGATTTGTTTTCAACTTCAAATAATTCAATTCCAAGAGATTGAGAAATAGAAGTAGATAAATCCAGTGATGAAGGTCCGGACATAACAATCCATTCAGACAATATAATCACAATTGTTTGCGGAATTATTGGTTATAATAATTCCTAAAAAATAAAGAGGAATCAATCGAATATATTATTCGATTGATTCAAGATAGGATTAGTTGTATGCTTCTTCAGCATGAACAGAAATATCCATTCCTGCTTGTTCGTCTTTGCTATCAACTCGTAGACCCAATGTACTATCAAGAATTTTCAATAGAACAAAGGTTACAATGCCTGCATATGCTATAGAAGCTACAGAAGCAATGATCTGAGTTGTAACAACTGAGAATGAACCGCCGCTAAAGAGACCATCCACTCCTACTCCATAAGCAGCAGATGCGAATAATCCTGTGGCTATTGCACCCCAGAGACCTCCCATTCCATGAACGGCCCAAACATCTAATGAATCATCCCATCCACGTTGATTTTTAATCTTAATACAGAACCAAGAGACCAATCCGACTCCAGCTCCAATTAAAATTGCGGCAACAGGACCGACAAAACCAGAAGCAGGGGTTATTGCGACTAATCCAGCTACAGCGCCTGTAGCAGTCATTACAGCACTAGGTTTACCTGATTCGCGCATACTTAAGAACATCATCATTAAAGCTCCTGCAGCTGCAGAAGTATTAGTTACAAGAAATGCATTAACAGCAATACCGTCAGCGGCAAGTGAACTTCCTGCATTAAATCCAAACCATCCAAACCAGAGAATTCCAGTTCCCAATAATACATAAGGAATATTATGAGGTTTGAAACTTTCAAGCTTTCCTGATCGCTTTCCAACAAGAATTGCTGCAATTAAAGCTGAAAAACCAGAAGATATGTGAACTACAGTACCACCTGCAAAGTCAAGTGCACCCATTTCAAATAACCATCCTCCAGAAGCCCATACCCAATGAGCAATAGGTGAATATACTAATGTCGACCATAAAGCAACAAATACAATAAGTGTTGAGAATTTGAATCTATCTGCAACAGCACCAACAATTAGTGCAGGGGTAATGATAGCAAACATCATTTGGAACATTGCGAAGCTTTGTGCTTCTGCGCCAATTATTCCATCTAATCCAAGATGAGTAATTGGATTTCCTACAAAACCGCCGATCGATGGACCGAACGCAATTGAATATCCCCAGAGAACCCAGGTAATACTAACAAGTCCCATAATCATGAAACATTGCATCATTAAATTTAGAACGTTTTTTGCTCTTACCAAACCGCCATAAAAAAAAGCAAGTCCTGGTGTCATGAACAATACTAATGCCGAGGCCGTTAATAGCCAAGCAATACTTCCAGCATCCATGTTAATATTCATTCAAACATTGCTATATTAACCTTACGTTTGTTCATTTTTTATTCAATTCTCTATACATATAAACAATATTTAGATAATATTATAATGGTTTGTAGAATCAAACAAAAACCATAATTTATGTAAATAAAAATAATATAAATCTCATTCCGGAACAGTCTTAAATACAACGATAATGAGCATTTATTTAATGACTACAACTAAATGTCCTGAATGTGATAGATCAATGAATTTTGATTATTCTACTAGAAAAATGGCATGTAAGAATTGTGGTTTATTTTTAAGCAGAGATGAATTAGTAAATCTTAGAGATAAAATCAGGGATAAACGATATGATGAAGAGGATAATTCACAAAGAGGAAACGATTATCTTAATTGGTGGTTGTCTGATAAAAAGAAAAAATAATATCAATATTTTATTTTAATGTTGTTGCGAATTTTTATAGATGTTATTAATTTTTCAAGAATTGAATTAATTAAAGATTCAGAGATTTTTTTGGATTTATATGAAATAACCAATTCAATATGATAAATTCCATCAGAAATTCCTTTAGGATGAGATTTAATGTATAAATCATAGTTCGATACAAATTCGTTAATAATGGGTGAAAGTTCTGACTCGGTAATTCCATCTATATAAAGGACTTTAGAATTAACTTTGTCGCGATTATCATTACCAATAAGAGGGAGAACTTGATGAATCATAATATCTTCCATTTCTTTAGGAACGCCTGGAAGACAAACAATGTTCTTACTTTCATATTTAATCAATACTCCTGGAGCAGTGCCAACGTTATTTTTTAATGGGATTGAATTTTTTGGAAGTATCGCCATTTTTCTCCTACTATCCGTAATTGAGAATGAATCGATGATATTTTGGGCAACAAGACTTTCGTAGCGGCGAACAATCATTTCTAATGCAACTTCATTAAGTTCTAAATTAAGATCAAGAGTAGATGCAGTACAGGAAAGAGTCATATCATCATAGGTAGGCCCAAGACCTCCTGATACAATGATCCACTCTGAATCATTAGATATTGCCTGTTTAAGAGCCCAAGAAATCTCTGTACAATCATCTTTAACAACATAAGAACGTGAGACAGTATAGCCAATTTTTGAAAGAATATTGCAAATAGTTTGGAGATTTGTATTCAAAGTTCTTCCAGAAAGAAGTTCATTTCCAATAGATATAATCTCAAACTTCATAAATATCAAATCAAATGTTGTCATGCTTAACATTTTCTAAATATCTAAATATGAACAAAGTAATCTTAGTTCATTATGAAGAGTATATTCTTAACTGGAACTGCAGGATCAGGAAAGAGTAATTTAACAGGAATTTTATCGAACTGGTATCAACAAGAAGGAAAAGATGTCATTACAGTCAATCTTGATCCAGGAGTAAGTGATGTTCCATATGGAATTGATGTAGACATAAGGAATTATATTAATTTGAAAGACATAATGGACAAATATAATTTAGGGCCAAACGGTTCATTAATTTTAGCATCAGATCTAATTGCAACCAAATTAGAGCAAATTGAAGAAGAAATTGACGAATACAATCCTGATTATGTTTTTATTGATACTCCAGGACAAATTGAATTATTTGCATATAGAAAAAGCGGTCCATATTTTATCAAAAATATTTCAAATGAAGCAAATGTGAATTTATTTTTATTCGATGCTACATTAGTTTCGGATCCATCGAACTTTTTATCAATTGCATTATTGGCAAGTTCAATTAAATTAAGATTAGAAATACCTCAAATATCTATTCTAACGAAAAAAGATCTAATTACTGACAATCAAGATAGAATATTAAAATGGTCAGATGATTTTTCCGAATTATTAGATGATTTGAAGGAAGGAGGAGAAGCGTACGACTTTACTAGTAGAATGGCAGAAACAGTACTTGAATCAAATATAATCGATGAATTAATACCTACATCGACAGTAGATAATGAAGGAATAGTAGAAGTAATAGCATCAATTTCAAGAATAATTGATAGGGGAGAGTAGAAAATTATTCTATCTCAAGTTTTTCTTTCAATATTGATGCAGCTTGCTCAGGATCCATTTTCTTAGACAATACTTGTTGTACCAGACTTTGAAAGTCAGAATGATTTTTAATTTTATCGCTAAATGTCTTAGATAAGTCATCGATAATAACAGCAAGAATTTCATTTTGGATTTTATTTTCTTTGATAGAAGATCTACTAGACGAGTTATTGATAAATTTTTCTCGTTCATTAATAGAAGCAATAAGTTCGTCAATCCCAGTTCCATTTATAGACTCAGTTTTAATCACTTGAGGCATCCAGTTATCATTTTTTAGTTTTGATGCAGTAAGTATTTTTGTGTACATTTGATCAGATCCTTCAAGATCAGATTTATTTACGACAAAGATATCGCCAATTTCCATAAGACCTGCTTTGTAGATTTGAATATCATCACCCAATTCAGGCATTAGAACAATTACCACGGCATCAGTTATTTTTAATATATCAACTTCAGATTGTCCTGCGCCAACAGTTTCAACGATTATTAAGTCAAGACCTGATGCATCAAGAATAGATAAACTTCTACGAGTATATTGAGACAATCCTCCAGATCTATTTCCAGAAGACATGCTTCTAATGTAAACATTAGGATCAAGATTATGTGTGCTCATACGTAATCGGTCACCAAGTAATGAACCACCGGTAATTGGACTTGATGGATCAATAGCAAGAACGCCAATTTTCTTATCAAGTTTACGATAGTTTTCAATTAAACTATTAATTAATGTGCTTTTTCCAGTGCCAGGGGGACCTGTGATGCCAACAACAAATGCATTACCGGTTATAGGATATAGTTTAGAAAGTATATCATCAACTATTGGATCTTCATTTTCAATCATAGATATTGCTTTAGCAATAGATCTTCTATCTCCTGATACAATAGAACTGACAAAATCATCCATCATAGGGTAATAATTTATGTCGAGGAGGATATATAATTTTGATAACTTTGCCATTTGACGAATTTTTTTTAGAGAATACCGAAATGAATTAAAGTATAAGATTTTAGATTCATATATAGGTAATAATATTGCTAGAAACTGAAAATTACTGGAAACATAAAATCAATGAACTTAGTAAATTAAAGAAATCCAGTGATAAAGATGATGAAGATGTAAGAAAATGGGAAAAAGAAATACTCGAGCCTTGGAATAAAAAATCAAACAATAATGAAGAATTTTCTACTACATCCGATATTGATGTAAAGACATCATATTCTGCGTCAGATGTTATAAAGAAAAGAGATAAATCGATGCCGGGAGAGTTTCCATTTACAAGAGGTCCTTATCCAAATATGTATAGAGGAAAAAAATGGACAATGAGAATGTTTTCAGGATTTGGAACTCCAGAAGATACAAATAACAGATTAAAATATTTAATAAAAAATGGTCAAACAGGATTAAGCATAGCATTTGACATGCCTACTTTGTATGGATATGATGCAGATAATGATAGATCAAGAGGTGAAGTAGGAAAATGCGGGTGTAATATTTCTTCATTAAAAGATATGGAAATATTACTGAAAGACATTCCGTTAAATCAAGTTAGTACATCAATGACAATCAATGCTCCTGCATCGATTCTCACAGCAATGTATGCTTCTGTAGCATCAAAAAATAATATTCCATTAAATGAATTACGTGGAACAGTACAAACAGATATTCTAAAGGAATACATAGCACAAAAAGAGTGGGCATATCCACCGAAAGATCACATGAGAATTGTTCGGGACATGATGGAATATTGTACAAAAGAAATGCCAAAATGGAATTATGTGAGTATTAGTGGTTACCATATAAGAGAAGCAGGATCAAATGCAGCGCAAGAGTTAGCATTTACATTGGCAAATGGTTTCACATATCTAGAATTAGGTCAAAAAGCAGGATTAAAGACCGAAGAATTTGCGCCTAGACTATCGTTCTTTTTTAATTGTACAATGAATTTCTTTGAAGAAATAGCTAAATTCAGAGCTGCAAGAAGAATATGGGCCACAGTATTAAAAGAAAAATATGGAGTTGAAAAAGGACCAGCGTTAGCATTAAGATTTCACACACAAACTTCAGGAGCTTCTTTAACTTGGCAGCAACCAATGAATAATATTGTAAGAACAGCAATAGAGGCACTTGCAGGAGTATTAGGAGGTACACAATCACTTCATACAAATTCATATGATGAGGCTTGGGCACTTCCAACGGAACAAGCAGTAAAAGTGGCACTTAGGACGCAACAAATCATAGCAGAAGAAACAGGAGTAGTTCAAGCTGTAGACCCATTAGGAGGTTCGTATTATTTAGAACATTTAACAAATGAATTAGAAGAAAAAGCGTATAGGTATTTTGAAAAAATTGATTCATTGGGAGGAGTAATTAGTGCAATAGAAAAAGGATATTTGCAAAAAGAGATTGCTGAAACAGCATACCGTAGTCAATTAGATATAGAAAAAGAAAAAGAAGTCATTGTTGGAGTAAATAAATATACTGAAGAAGAGGAAGACAAGATAGAAATATTAAAAGTAGATGATGAGGCACAAAGAATTCAAGTAAATAGATTAAAACAGCTAAAAAATGATAGAGATAATAATAAAGTTAGAGAATCACTTGAGAATCTTAGAAAAACATATGAGAGTAATGATAAAAATTGTATGAATGATACGATAAAAGCAGTACAAGCATATGCTACATTGCAAGAAATTGTAGATGTTGGTAGAGAAGTGTTTGGTGAATGGAAAGAACCGCAAATATTTTAAAATGGGAATTTACTATGTCTCAGAAAATTAGAATATTAGTAGCAAAACCAGGGTTAGATGCTCATGACAGAGGAGTATTAGTTTTATGTAGAGCATTCAGGGATGCAGGTATGGAAGTAATATACAGCGGGTTATTACCAACGCCAGAACAAGTTGCAAGTATAGCAATTGATGAGGATGTAGATGCAATAGCATTAAGTTTACACAATGGGGCACATCTAACCGCATTTCCAGAAGTAAAGAAATACCTAGAAGAAAAAGGCGCAAATGAAATAGCTATAATTGGAGGAGGAATAATACCTGAAGAAGATAAAGAAGAATTAGAAAAAAATGGAATTACAGGTAATTTTGGTCCTGGAACTTCCATGGATACAATAATTGAACATATAAAAAAAGTTGTAAAGAAATAGATAAAATTAAAGAACTGCAGTCCAAGAGACAATAAAATCAAAAAACCTATGGATGCCAGTAAGAAGAGATTAATAGTCGTGTATCAGAATGCAGTCCTCGTTGAATTTTTAGCAATTATTATATTTAGACTTATGTCAAAGGGATAGATAGTTATGCAGTAGTAATTGATTATACCTTTCCAAGTCTTCCAAGAAATCTTTCATATTCAAGAATCAAGACGTCGTCTTCTATAGTTACATAAACTGTATAATCACCTGGTAAATAATAGTTCTTAGTTTCAATTGAACTAAAAGAATCATAATCACTGAGATCGATAGAATGTGTACCAGAAATTAGATTTATTAAAGTAACATATTTAACATCGATAGATTTTCCATTACCTTCGACAGTAAAGATAGAAACAGGAACTTGTTGTACAAAAGAAGAATTATATAGTTGATCAGGAGGAATACTTCGAATATTAGATTCCAAGCCAGAAGTATATTCTGTACTTAAATTAATTGCATTAGCACGTAAAGAGAAAATAAAGATAGCAATAATGACGAATAGAATTACAGAAAAATTTTTCTTGTTTAATTTGTTTAGAAGAATATTGCATCGGTCCAGAATTGAATCGATCATAATCTAACCTTCAAACAATACTCGCCACATATCAAGTATGTTAATAGGGTATGAGTAATAAGGCCATTCATACAATGAGTCAGAAATATCTTCAAATGGAATGAAGAATTGAGCATCTCCGAAAATATCATCTATAATTTCTGCATTCGTAGAAGGATAACTGCCGTAAATCGATGCAATTTGTATTTGTGAATCGTCGGAAAGAATTTCGTCAATCATCAAAGTAGCGGCAGCCTTATTTTGAGAATTAAATGGAATTGTTGCATGAACGCTAGTTCTTACACTGCCTTCAATGCCGAAATACACTTCAATCTCATCACTAATGTCTCCTTGAATTGATTCAAGTAGAATTGAACCATATCTGAAATATCCAACCAAAACCTCTTCTTCATCAAAGACTTCAAGAATTGAATCAATTTCAAGTTCTGGTTCGATTTCGCCAATTAACTCGTCCATTTCTTCCATTTCAGGTTCATCCTCAATTTCAAAATTCAACAATTCAGGCCATTCAGATTCCAATGAATTGTCATAGAATGGTTGATAATAACCAGAGCTTCCATAGTGAAGAACAGTAGTTACAACCAATGCGGTACCGGCTTTATCGTCAACTGGACTAGGGAAAAAGACTCCTTCTACTTCTTCCTCGTCGTCATCGTCATCATCATCGTCATCGTCTCCACTTCCAGAGCCATCATTATCATCGTCATCATCATCGTCTCCACTTCCAG
>MDTE01075158.1_pt1 | contig 94098 bp, 89 predicted proteins | sample 811231 | NCBI WGS metagenome assembly MDTE01 (sample SAMN05326651, study PRJNA326480) | marine metagenome | isolation source: seawater | place: Indian Ocean: Red Sea | collected 2010 | reverse complement strand
ATACAAAAAGAGTCTATCAAAAAATGAATTTCCTGTATATCGTGGAATAAAATTAGATGAAGATGATAAAAAAAGAAGGCAAATAATAAAAACTTTAAGGACATATTTTGAATATGAATTTTCAGAATTCAATGAAGAATCAAATGAAACTTTCCAAAATTACTTTGAAAAAGAATTAGTAAGATTGACCCCTTTCATAGATGATAAACTTGTTGAAATGAATTCTGAATCGATGAAAATTACCGAAAATGGAAAACAATTTTCTCCTCAAATAATTAATGCTTTCGATCGGTATAATCCGCAAGAATATAACGTTTATTAAGTTGTCAAATATAGACCTAGAAAAGTTGCTTGTTGATTTTAAACAGCAGGGCTATGTCGTAATTGAAAACTATTTCAATACTACTTTAATTAAAGATTTAATTGATTTTGGTTATCAATTAATTGATGGGAATTATGAAACATTTATAGCGCCTGATAAAATAAAAAAGCCTTATAACTTGAAAAGTACTGAACCGATTCAGTTATGTAATGTTTGGAAATCAAATAAAACTTTTGCGAAAATAATTTTATCTGAAGAAATTGGGAAAATTGCATCATTTCTCATTCAGTGGGATGGGGTACGGTTAAATCAAGATAGTTTATTTTTGGTTAAACCAGGCTCAGGAGGGGTTAGTATGCATCAAGATGAAGTTTATCAAGATTGGAATACGCCTGGGAATCTAATTACAGCAACTATTGTTTTGACTGATATTGGAGAATCGAAGGGTGGTATAGAATTCATTCCAGGATCACATAAATGGGGAAAAAAATCTGAGCCATTAGAAAATTTTTTTACAGGTCAATTTTATAAAAAATCTGTTAAACCTTACACAGGATCTAATGATGGCGAATCTCTTGTTGTTTCAGCAAAATCAGGTGCTTTAGTTTTTCATCACGGATTACTTTGGCATGGGTCCAATATAAATATGTCAGAATATGATAGGATGTCTATTGCATGTCATTATATGCCACATGATTCACAATTTCATCATTCAATCAATAATCCTGTACTTAGTCATTACAAAATTCACGGAACTCTTGAAATGAAGGAAAGTTTTTTTCCAATTTTATGGTCTCAATCAAATAAAAGAAGTGAATTTCTTAATTAATTTGATTTCTGATCGTGAAATCATTTAAGATAAAATGACTCTGTCAGCATACAATACATCTTGTACCCATAATTGTTAGATACTTCTAGTTAATTAATAAATATAGCTTGATCTTTCAGCATAAATTTTATGAATTCTCAATCTAAGAGATTAAAGACAAGAGACTATAGTAAGACGATAGTCAAAAAACCATGGGGTTTTGAGTATTTAGTGTATCAAAATGAAAATATAGCACTTTGGTATTTATTTTTAAAGTATGATAATGAGACATCAATGCATTGCCATCCTAATAAAACTACTGGTTTAATAGTACTGGATGGAGAAGTTGAAGTTTCATTTTTGGGTAATATATTCAAATCAGGCCCACTTTCTAAGACAATGATTAGAAAAGGACTTTTTCATTCCACACGATCTATTTCAAAAGAAGGGTCTCATATTTTTGAAATTGAAACACCTGTTGATAAGCATGATTTGATTCGCTTAGAAGATAAATATGGACGTGAGGGTTCGCCATATGAGGATGAAACTTTTGAGGCACCAAAAAGAGATGATTGTTTGTGGATTGAAGAACCTCGTAATGGAGGGTCGTCTGAGTATTATTTTTGTAATTGTAAAATTCATCTTTTAACAATTTCTGATTTGAATAAGCTTTCAATAAATACTCCTGATGAAAATATTATGTTTATTAATGGTGGTATAATTACTAATGACGGGAAATTTGTTGCTCAAGCCGGTGATGTGATTACAGGTAAAGTCCTAATGAAATTAGCTCTTCTTTTCCCTAAAGTAGTTCCAAATACCACACTCATGAAAATAACACGTGATGAAAAATAATCTATTTCCTCCAGGGTTTGAAAAAGACAAGAAAAATTTAGCAATTGATTTTGATGGAGTTATACATGATTGGAGTAAAGGTTGGCATGATGGAACATGTTATGGTAAACCAATAAAAGGTGCTATAGAAGCAGTCAGATTTTTGTCTAGGGATTTTAATATTATTATTTTTTCTGCTAAATGCAAACCTGATAGGCCTTTAGTTAATAATAAAACAGGTAAAGAGCTTGTAACTGAATGGTTAGAAAAATATGGTTTATTGGAATATATTACTGAAATTACTCATGAAAAACCTAGGGCTATACTTTACATTGATGATAATGCGTATCGATTTGATAGTTGGGTAAATTCTCTAAACTTTATAAGAAAAACATTGTGAAAAATTATAGGCTAGAGGTTTTTCGCAAAGCGGCACTTTGTAGGAATTTTGAAGAAGCGACATTCAAACATGTTAAAAATAATCTTATTCAATTCCCAGTATATCTTTCTGCAGGACAAGAGTATATACCTTCTTCAATTTCCACAATTACAGAAAATGAATATAATCCAAACATTTTTATTCAACATAGAGGACATTCAACCTATTTAGCCTTTGGCGGTAATATAATCGAGCTAATTGATGAATTGCTTGGAAGAAAAACTGGGTGCGCAAATGGTATGGGTGGATCAGCTTCAATACAATCTAAAGAAAAAAATATTTTTGGACATGATGGTTTAATGGGAAGTCAAGTACCTATAGCCGTAGGGCATTGTTTTATAACTAGAAAACCTACAATTGTTTTTTGTGGCGACTCAGCTGGTGAAGAGGATTATGTGTTTAGTGCAATAGGTTGGGCTGCGACAAAAAAATTGCCAATACTTTTTGTAATTGAAGATAACAATTTATCAATTCTAACAGAGAAGAAAGTCAGAAGAAATTGGGAATTAGATGAGGTTGCTAAGGGATTTGGTGTCGAGTCATTTAATATATCAGATGATCCAATAGATATAAAGAAAAGCATGGAAAATACTTTTGAATATCCAATTCTTTTGAATATTAATACAGTGAGAAAGTTTTGGCATGCGGGAGCAGGTATAGATAATGAAGATGTTTTTGATAGATACTTAGATGAAATGGAAAGTTTAGGTGATGAAGCATTAAAAGTTCATAATCAAACGAAGAAACTAATTTCAGAGTTATGGGACAAACAGTTAGAGAAACAATAAAGAATATCACTTCAATACACCTTAAGAAAGAAAACAGTGTATGTCTTGGTCAATGCTTGACAGCTGTGGGTTGGGTTGGAGGAACTTTGCCGGAGCTATATGAAAAAGATGGAATGATTGAAATCCCAACATCAGATGTGGCTAATGGTGGTTTTGTTGTTGGCGCAGGTTTAACGGGTATTCGGCCAATATATGTTGTGCGATATCAAGGCTTCCAATGGTATAATGCTCCAATGATAATAAATTATGCTTCCAAGTCTAAAGAAATTTGGGGTGTGCCCTGCCCTATTCTCGTAAGAAGTATAGCTATGGAGGGTGGAATTGGACCTGTTGCTGGTTCATCTCATCATTCAATTTTTGATCGAATGCCAGGAACAAAAATTTTGGCCCCAATGACTCCAAAAGAATATCAGTTTTCTTATGATAATTTTATGTTAAATGATGATGTGTATTATATATCTGAACATAGAATGTCTTATGATAATATGGATGAAACTAAAGACGTTATATTTGATGACTCAGATATTGTTTTGTTTCCTATTTCAATTACGCGTTTTGAAGCAGAAAAAGCTAGAAAAATATTAACTAATAGAGGCTATAAAATTAGTATTATTCATCAATTATGGATTAAACCTTTCAATGAAAAGAAAGAATGGATAGAGTGTTTAAATAATTCAAAATTTGGCGGTTTAGTTTTGGATGATGATTATGTTGAGGGTGTAGCAAGTAGTATAGCCCATAGGTTAATGATTAAATCGACTAGTAAAGTCCATACTTTAGGTTTGGAACATAAAACTGCCGGATTTCATCCTTCAGTAGATAATCTTCCACCAAATTCTGAAATTATAGTTCGGAATATTGAAAAAATAATGGATAAAAAAATATCATGAAGAAACTAGATATAATGATTATTGCTCCTTCAGCCAGGAACCTTTATCAGAAATTAGCAAACGATTTTTCTGCTAAAGAACCAAATATTTGGGCTGGACTCTTAGCCAATGCAACAAGAAAAGCTGGATTTACTGTAGTTATTTATGATATGGAAATAGAAAGGCCCAACAGAGAAGATTTTACAGAAATAATTAAAGAGTATAATCCCAGGCTGATTTTATTCGTAGTAACTGGACAAAACCCTAATGCCTCTACTGCTGCGATGGCTGGAGCTGTTGAAAGTGCGGAATGGGTTAAGGAAAAAGAGCCTAATAATTTAATTGGATTTGTTGGGCCACATATTAACGCCTTACCAAAAGAAACTCTTATAGCGCATGAGTTTATTGATATTGGATTTACTAATGAGGGGGTTTATGCATTAATAGATACTTTAAGTAGTGATTTGACGGAAGGAGATTTAAAAAAAATTAATGGTATTTGTTTTAGAGATAATGATGGGAATATACATATAAATAAACCTTCTGGAATTGTTCCTCAAGAAAAGTTAGAGCATGATATGCCTGGCGTTGCGTATGATTTGATGCCTTCCCTTAAAGAATATAGAACTAGTAGCTGGCATTCAAATTATCACGATTTAGATAGGAGCCCTTTCGCAAGTATTTATACTTCATTAGGGTGTATTTATCAGTGTGAGTTTTGCATGATTAATATAATTAATCGTACGGATAATGATTCAAATTTGGCCTCTGCAAATTTTAATAAATTCCGATTTTGGGATCCAGAATTCACAATTAAACAGTTGGATTATTTGGCTGAACAAGGTGTAAAGCAGATTAAAATTGCAGATGAAATGTGGGTGTTAAATCCTAAGCATTTTTTGACCTTGTGCGATTTAATTATTGAAAGAGATTATAATTTTAATATTTGGGCGTATACAAGAATTGATACTATTAAAGAAAAATATCTTGAAAAACTAAAAGCAGCTGGTGTTAATTGGCTCGCACCTGGAATTGAAGCAGGTAATCAATTAATTAGAAGAGAGGTAACTAAAGGGAAATTTGAAGACATTAACATTCGCCAAGTAGTAGGTATGATTAAAGAAGCGGGTATAAATGTTGGAGCAAATTACATTTTTGGATTGGGTAATGACAATTATGATAGCATTCAAGAAACATTGAATCTTGCTATTGAGCTGAACACAGAAAATGCAAATATGTATTGTGCTACAGCTCTTCCAGGTAGCCCTCTTTATAATAAAGCAAAAAATTTAGGTTGGGATCTTCCTAGTAAGTACGAAGAATATGGTTTCCTTTCGTATGAACATTTACCATCACAGACAAAATTTCTTTCAGCGGAAGAAATATTGAGGTTTAGAGACTATGCTTTTCATACCTATTTTGAGAACCCTAGGTTTCTAAAAATGATTAATGAAAAGTTTGGTGCTCCAGCAATTGAAAACATTACTCAAATGACAAAAATAAGATTAAAGAGAAAGATATTAGGGGACTAATTTTTTTGACGAGAAGGAAGAAATATTATTTTGACTAAGGATCTTAAGAAAAAAGTTAAATTTCTAAAAGATTTCGAAGAAGAAATCTCTAGGATTTATGAAGAGAAAAAAATTTATGGACCTATTCATTTAAGAAATAATAATGAATCAGAATTAATTAAGATTTTTCAGGGTGTTAATAGTGAAGACTATGTTTTTTCTACTTGGGCAAGTCACTTACACGCTCTGCTTAAAGGAATCCCAGCTGATGAAGTTAAGAAAATGATTATTGAGGGAAATTCGATAACATTGACTTTTCCACAATATAATTTTTTCACTTCAGCAATTGTTGGAGGAATCTGTCCAATTGCAACAGGTGTAGCATGGGCATCAAAGCAAAAAGAAAAACTTAAAGGTCTTAAAGGTCCACGAGTTTGGATATTTATAGGCGATATGACAGCATTCACAGGTATAGCAAATGAATCAATAACATATAGTATTAATTTTGATCTTCCAATAACATGGATTATTGAAGATAATAAAAAGTCAGTTGGTACCCCTACAAAAAATGCTTGGAACCAAGATGCTGAATCTTTATTTGAGAGTTTATTAGAGAAAAAATCAATCGCTAAGGCAACAAATTTTGATATTAAATATTATCAATTTAAAAGTGACTGGCCTCATAGTGGAGTTGGAAAGTTTATAGAGTTTTAGGTATGACAAAATATCTAAGTGAAATAAAGAGAAGTATGAATATGCTTGCCAAAAATGAAAAAACAATTTTTGTTGGTCAAGCTATAGAATATCCAGGCACTGCTGTCACTCATCAAGTAAAAGAATTAGAAGTAATCAAAAAGCTTGAAATGCCGGTTGCGGAAGATTTTCAAGCTGGTTTCTGTTTGGGATTAGCTTTAGAAGGTCATATCCCCATATGTATTTACCCCCGATTTAATTTCGCATTTTTAGCATGTAATCAAATAGTGAATCACGTAGACAAATTCCCATATTTGATGAAAGAATCTCTACCAAAAATTATTTTTAAAGTTTGTGTTGGTTCGGACAAGCCCCTCGATCCTGGATATCAGCATAAGGGTAATTATACGCAAGCTTTCCGATTGCTATGTGATACAATTGAAGTAGTTGAATTGACTAACTCTACAATGGTTTATCCAGCATATGAACATGCATTAAATAGAGAAGATGGTAGATCGACAATAATTGTTGAGCATAGTAAAATGTATGCTTTTGAACCTGAATGGGAATGGTGATCCAGGGTAAAGAATGAATAGTTTAATTAATCATCCTTTAATGGAAAACAACATCACAAAATCTGATTTAAGCATTGTTATTGATTATCTAAAGAATGATAAAATAATTTTAACACAGTCATCTCAAGTCAAAGCCTTTGAAAAAGAATGGTCTAATTGGTTAGGGGTCAATTATAGTGTTTTTGTTAACTCAGGTTCTTCAGCAAATCAATTGACAATGGCTGTTATGAAAGAGCTCTTTGGAAAAGGTGAAATAATTGTGCCACCTTTAACTTGGGTCTCAGATATAGCCTCTGTACTTCAAAATGGATTTAAGCCAGTTTTCGTTGATATTAACCGTCGAAACCTTTGTATGGATGAAGAAAAAGTTATAAGAAATCTTAATGCAAATACGAAAGCTGTTTTCTTAACTCATGTTCAGGGTTTTAATGGTTTAACAGCAAACCTTCTGAAGGAACTTAAAGATAGAAATATTCCATTAATTGAAGATGTGTGCGAATCCCATGGTTCTAGTTTTTTAGGTAAAAAACTAGGTAGTTATGGCTTGATGTCTAATTTTTCGTTTTATTATGCTCATCATATGAGCACAATAGAGGGGGGAATGATATGTACCAATGATGAAAAGATTTATCAAATACTACGCATGCTCAGATCTCATGGAATGGTACGTGAAGCTGATAGTCAAAAAGTAAAAAATAAATATTATAATGAATTTCCTGACCTAAACCCAGACTTCATTTTTGCTTTTCCAGCATATAATGTTCGAAATACAGAAATTGGCGCTATAATTGGCAGGAATCAATTAAAAAGGCTTGATTCAAATAATAAAAAAAGAAATAGAAATCTTGAACTTTTTCTTGAGTCGTTGGATGGAAATATTTTCCGGAAAAATTTTATACTAGAGGGAAGTTCTAACTATGCCTTTCCTGTTGTTTTAGAAAAGCCAGATTTCAAATTTCGTGATGCATTAGAAAAACATATGGAAGCTAATGGGATTGAATTTCGTAGAGGTAATGCTGGTGGAGGAAACCAGATGCGACAGCCGTACTTAAGAGGATTAATTAAAGATAAAGAATGGGAAGACTATCCAGAAGTTGAGCATATTCACCACTTTGGTTGGTATATTGGAAACTACCCTGATCTTGACGAAGAAAAAATTATTCAAATTTCCTCAATATTAAATAATGTCTAAACCAATAATCCCAAATGATAGGCAATGGAAAATTCTTAAAAAAACTACTGTATATGATTGTCCTCCATGGATTAGTGTAGAAAAGCAAAGCATTAAGCTTCCTAACGGGACAATTGTTAATGACTTCCATTATTTAAATCTTCCTGACTATTTAATGGTTTATCCAATTACATCAAATGGAAAAGTTTTGATTCTTGAAGCTTATCGTCACGGTGTAGGTGATGTCACGATGCTTTTCCCAGGTGGTTTTATAGATGAAGGGGAGACCCCTCTTTATGCTGCAAAGAGGGAACTGCTAGAAGAAACTGGATTTGAATCGACAAATTGGAAATTCTTGGGATCCTATATTCCCCATAGTAATTATGGCGCTGGCAAAGTTCATATTTTTCTTGCCACTGATGCAAAAAAAACAAGAGAGCCAGAGCCAGAAGATTTAGAAGACTTTCAAGTAAAGTTATTGAACCCGAAAATTGTTGAGAAAGCTATATTTTCTGGAGAGATAGATTCGCTTAGTTCCCTTGCAACATTTTGTCTAGCAAATAAACTTTCACCAACTTAATTAAAAATTAAAAAAATACTTATAACTGGCGCTACCGGATTTATTGGATCTCATTTAGCGGAATTCTGCGTAGAAGAAGGGTTGGATGTAATTGCTTTTGATCGTTATAACTCTAATAACAATTGGGGTTGGCTAGAGGAATCAAAGTACAAGAGTGATATGGAAATCATATTGGGTGATATTCGCGATTTTGATTCTGTATCACATGTAATGGAAGGTTGTGATGTCGTTTTTCACTTAGCGGCATTAATTGGTATTCCATACTCCTATATTTCACCATTGGCTTATATACGTACTAATATTGAAGGAACTTATAATATACTAGAGGCTTCTAAGAAACAATCCATTCAACAAGTACTTATCACATCAACTAGCGAAACTTATGGAACGGCGCAATATACTCCAATTGATGAGCATCATCCATTAATTGGTCAGTCACCTTATTCTGCATCTAAGATTGCTGCTGACCATTTAGCACTGAGTTATTATAGATCTTTCGAACTTCCCATAAAGATTGTTCGACCTTTTAATACTTATGGCCCAAGACAATCATCACGGGCAATAATTCCTACAATTATTACACAGATATTCAGTGGCTCGAATGAATTAATACTTGGTAATATTGATCCGACAAGAGACCTTACTTTTGTAAAAGATACCTGTGCGGCTTTTCTTAGTATATACCAATCAAATAACTTTTTCGGAGAAGTAACAAATGTTGGTATGAATAATGAAATTTCTATTGGTGATTTAGCGAAGCTAATCATGAGACTCATAGGAAAGAATATTGAAATTAAAAGTGAAAGAATAAGGATCAGACCAAAAAATAGTGAAGTAGAACGTTTAGTTTGTAATAACAAAAAATTATTGGAAAACTCTTCATGGAAGCCAACCTATAACCTTGAAGCGGGTCTTCAAAGTACTATTAACTGGTTCAAAGAACAATCACATTTGAATAAATCAGAAATATACCATGTCTGAAATTAATCTCGGCATTATTGGTGCCGGGGGCATTGCCAAAGAACACCTTAAGGTTATTCATTCCTTGCGAACTGTAAATCTTATAGGGATTACTAGTCGAACCTTATCAAAGGCTGAAGAATTAGCTAAAACTTTTCATATACAAAACATTTACAATTCAGTTGATGATCTTACAAACAAGTGCGCACTGGATGGGGTGCTAGTTCTAGTATCTGCTGACCAGATTTATAATGTCGGAAAAAAGCTTCTGCCTCTTGGAGTTCCTACTTTTCTTGAGAAGCCTCCTGGTATACTGCTTAACGAAACACAGTCTTTAGCAGAATTGGCGGATAAACACGGGACAAAAAATATGGTGGGTTATAATAGAAGGTATTATTCTATCTTTCACAAAGGTCAAAAAATAATAGAAAATGAAGGGAATCTTTTGGGCTTGGAAGTAGAAGGACATGAAAGGTTTTGGAGGATTTCGGATAGATCAATTACACAAAAAGTAATTGAGAATTGGATTTATGTTAATAGTACCCATACAATTGACCTTTTAAGGTTTTTTGGAGGTGAAGTAGAAAATATTAATACATTAACAAAAAGGATTAAGGAAAAAAAGGGTGATCAATTTGTGGCGTCGATGGAGTTTAAATCTGGTTCATTAGGTACTTATAGATCTCATTGGTATTCTCCTGGAGGATGGTCTGTGACATTATTTGGAGATGGAGTAACAGTGAAGTATAATCCTCTAGAAAAAGGAGTATATATTGACACCAATTTAAAAGAACATCAAATACTTCCGGATCAAGTTGATATAAAGTTTAAACCTGGTTTTTATCGACAAATGGAGAATTTTATTAGTTTAATTCGGACTGGAAGTCTAAATCATCCAGGAGTCGATTTATCTGACTCAATTATGACAATGCGATTAGCTGAAATGTTTGTTCATGCCTGATTATTCAGTACCTCTTTCTGTGCCAAATATATCAGGAAATGAATGGGAGTATATTAAGAAATGTCTTGATTCTAGTTGGGTTTCATCGGCTGGGAATTATGTAGAGCTATTTGAAAAAAAAGTTGCTAATTATATTGATTCTAAATTTTCAATTGCTTGTGTCAATGGGACCTCTGCTTTACAAATTAGCCTTTTAATTGCTGGTGTAAAGCCTGGTGATGAAGTAATAGTCCCTACTTTAACATTTATTTCACCGGTGAATGCAGTGCGTTACAATGGTGCTGAACCAATTTTTATGGATGCTGATGAAAATTATAACTTAGATGCAGAAAAAACACTCGATTTTCTTAAGAAAGAAACATTCTATAAAGATGGAAACACATTTAACAAAAAAACGAACGCAAGAATCTCTGGCATTATTCCAGTACATGTTTTTGGGAATCCAGTATTATTAGATGAATTAAAAATACTTTGTGATGAACAAAATATAGCTTTTATTGAGGATGCCACTGAGAGTTTGGGTTCCTTTTATACCAAGGGACAATTTATGGGGAAACATGCTGGGACTATAGGCGATTTGGGTTGTTTGTCTTTTAACGGAAATAAAATAATTACTACTGGTGGCGGTGGAATGATAATAACTGAAAATGAAAAATTAGCTGAGAAAGCTAGATATTTAACAACCCAAGCAAAAGATGATCCAATACGATATATTCATCATGAAGTTGGTTATAATTTTCGATTAACTAATATCCAAGCCGCAATGGGAGTAGCACAATTAGAAAAACTAGAAGAATTTTTAAATCGAAAAGAACAGATACATAAAAGGTATTCTGAAGCTATAGAAAAAATTAAAGGTCTATCCTTATTACAGGGTCCAGGATATGCAAAAAATAACTATTGGTTAAATATTTTGCAGATTGACCAAGCACTATATTTTATTGATAGAAGTGAACTTATGTTGAGATTGGAACAAAGAGGAATTCAGGCAAGACCAGTTTGGGCCTTAATCCATAATCAGAGACCTTACAAAAAATGCCAAACCTATGAGATTGGTAGAGCTGAAGATTTAATTGAAAAATCTCTTTGCCTACCTTCTTCCACTAATTTGAGTGAAAAAGATTTAAATAAAGTTATAGGTGTCCTTAATGGATGAAATAATTCTAATTGGTGTTGGGGGGCATGCAAAGTCTTGTATTGAAGTTGTTGAATTAAATGGATCATATAAAATTGCTGGCTTAATTAGTCAAAATAAGATAAAAGAAAATAAACTTTTAGGATATCCAATTATTGGAACTGATGAAGACCTTCCAGATCTTAGAAAGAAATTCAAGTATGCTCTGATTGCTATAGGTCAAATTAAATCACCAGAAGTAAGGATCCGCCTTTATGAAATGTTAATTGATTTAGAATTCACACTTCCTGTAATTATTTCACCTAATTCTTATGTCTCTTCACATAGCAAGATTGGTTTTGGAACCATCATTATGAATGATGTAATAATTAATGCAAATTCTGAAATAGGAAATAATTGTATTGTAAATAATAAAGTATTAATTGAACATGATACAGATATTGGAGATCACTGCCATATTTCAACTGGTGCTATTTTGAATGGGAATGTTTTCATCGGAAAGGAGAGCTTTATTGGTAGTGGGGTAATTACTAAAGAATCAATTAAAATTGGAAATAGATGTGTTATAGGAGCTGGTTCTGTTATAAAAACTAATATTAAATCTAATCAAATAATTAAAACTTGAATAAATCACACATCATTATCATAGCTGAGGCAGGAGTAAATCACAATGGATCAATTCCTATGGCAAAAGAAATGATTGATGTGGCGGCTGATGCTGGGGCTGATTTAGTAAAATTTCAAACCTTTACAGCTGAAAAACTAGTTATAAAAACAGCTAAAAAAGCTGATTATCAGAAAAATTCTTCTGATCAAACTGAATCCCAGTTTCAAATGATAAAAAAATTAGAGCTGAGTCGTAATGATCATGAAATTCTTTTAGAACATTGTAACAAGAACAACATTCAGTTTCTTTCAACACCATTTGATCGCCAAAGTATTAATCTTTTAGATGAAATAAATATTCCATTTTTCAAAATTCCTTCTGGAGAAATAACAAATCTTCCTTACTTGCGTCATATTGGAGGTATCGGTAAGCCTGTAGTTATTTCTACAGGAATGGCTACCATTAGTGAAGTAAAAAACGCGATGAGTATTTTATTGGATGCTGGTATAAAACAAAATGATATCACGGTCTTACATTGCAATAGTGAATACCCTTCTCCTATGAAAGATGTCAATCTAAAAGCTATGCAAACGCTCGAAAATGAACTAGGTGTAAAAGTAGGGTATTCTGATCATACTCTTGGTATTGAAGTTTCTGTGGCTGCTGTAGCTATGGGCGCTAAAGTAATCGAAAAACATTTTACTCTAGATCGTAATCTATATGGCCCTGATCATGGGGCTAGCTTGGAACCATCTGAACTAAAGGAGATGATATCCGCTATTCGTAATATTGAAAGGGCATTAGGTGATGGGGTTAAAAAACCAAGTCAAAGTGAAATAAAAAACCTTCTAATTTCTAGAAAATCTATTGTTTCTAAAAGACCAATTAAGAAAGGTGAACTTTTTTCAAAAGAGAATCTAACTGTAAAAAGACCAGGTAATGGAATTTCACCAATGAAGTGGGATGAAATATTAGGTTCAGTTTCAATTAGAGATTATTTAAAAGACGAACTGATTCAATGAAAAAGAGAAAAATTTGTTTAATTACTGGCAGTAGAGCTGACTACGGCCTTCTTTATGGATTAATGCGATCAATCGATAAAGATAAAGACTTTTTGTTACAAGTAATTGCGACTGGTATGCATTTATCGCCGGAATTTGGATTGACATATAGAGAGATAGAAAAAGACGGTTTTGAAATTAACAAAAAAGTAGAGATGCTTTTGTCAGCTGATACGCCTTCATCTATATCTAAGTCAACGGGATTAGGACTCTTAGGTTTTTCCGATGCTTTTGAGGACCTTTCCCCTGACATTGCTATTTTACTTGGAGATAGATTTGAGATCCTAGCTTCAGCTTTGGCTTTGACTTTTTCCAAGATTCCTTTTGCCCATCTTCATGGTGGAGAGTCAACTGAAGGAGCATTCGATGAATCAATTCGTCATTCTATAACTAAAATGGCTTGGTGGCATTTTGTTGCGGCTGATGAATATAAACAACGTGTAATTCAGCTTGGTGAAAACCCAAAAAAAGTATTTAATGTTGGTGGCCTTGGAGTTGACATTATTCGAAGAACAAAACTTCTTTCAAAAAATGAGTTGGAACAAAAGACAGATATTCGATTCGCAAAAAAGAATTTGTTAATCACTTTTCATCCAGTCACTTTGGATCGTAATAGTTCTCAAAAAGATTTTAACGCATTAATTAGTGTTTTAAAGGATCTAAAGGATTCATTCTTGATTTTTACTATGCCAAATGCTGATTCTGAAGGAAGAATAATAAAAAATATTATCAATGATTTTGTATCGGTCCATTCAAAAAATTCAATTGCATTTGAGACTATGGGGAATTTGAATTATCTCTCAACCTTACAGTTTGTAGATGCTGTGATCGGAAATTCCTCAAGTGGTTTGACGGAAGCGCCAACTTTTAAAATAGGAACAATCAATATTGGAGATCGTCAAAAAGGGAGGTTGAAATCGAAAAGTGTAATTGATTGTAAACCTAATAAAAAATCTATATCAAAAGCTATAGAAGATCTTTATAGCAGAGAATTTCAAAAAAGTTTATTTGATGTTGAGAATCCTTATGGTGATGGTTTTGCTTCTGAAAAAATTATTTCTATTTTAAAAAAAGAAACTATACCAAAAGAATTAAAGAAAAAATTCTACGATTTGTGAAAAGTATAATGGTAAAAACGGATATAACTATTCGTCAGGCTATGAAGAAATTAAATGAGACTGGGCAAAAATGTTTGGTTTTAACAAATGAAGAAAATATTCTTGCCGGCACATTAAGTGATGGTGATTTACGAAAAGCAATATTACAAGGTTTTGCGGTTGATGACTCAGTTGAAGGTATATATCAAACAAAGCCTACCGCATTAGTAGAGGGAAAATATGATATAGCTAAAGCAAAAAAATTATTTACAAAAAATAAATTTGATTTGATACCCATTGTTAATGAAAAAGGAAAACTTGTTGATCTTCTTTTTTGGGAAAACGTGTTTAAAAAGAAAAAAAATGTAAATAAAGGACAGCTGGAAACTCCTGTGGTCATTATGGCTGGAGGAAGGGGTACAAGGCTAGAGCCTTTTACCAAAGTTCTTCCTAAGCCCTTAGTCCCAATTCATGACAAACCAGTTATTGAACATATTATCGATAGGTTTACAGAGGTTGGTGTTAATGAATTTATCTTAACAATTAATTACAAAGCACGTATAATGAAAGCTTTTTTCGAAGAGTTACAGCCTGAATTCTCCGTTGATTTTTTGGAAGAAAAAGAACCTCTCGGTACAGCTGGTAGCCTCAAATTTCTAAATGGAAAATTCAAAGAACCTTTTTTGGTTACAAATAGTGATATAATTATAAACTCAGATTATCCCGATCTTTATGATTTCCATAAAGAGAACAATTACGATATTACTTTAGTAGCATCTATGAAAAACTATACGATTCCTTATGGTACATGTGAATTAAATAAAAAAGGTCATCTAAAAAATATTAATGAAAAGCCAGAATATAATTTTTTGGTAAATACTGGTTTATATGTTATGAATCCAGATGTATTAGATTTAATTCCTTCTAAACGAGTCTACCACATAACTCATCTGATTGAAGAAGCAAAGAAGAGAGGACGAAAGGTGGGTGTATATCCTATTGATGATGATGCTTGGATTGATATAGGTGAGTGGGCAGAATATCAGAAGGCGGTTGAGAGACTTTAAATGTCTATCTCAGCTTTAGTCATAGGATATGGGTCAATTGGGAAACGACATGTAGAAATATTAGTTAAAAGGAATATAGTTTCAACTATAGCAATTTTGAGCGGACAAAAAAATCTTCCTTATAAGACAATTTCTTCTTTAGATGAAATTTCTAGTTTGAATCCAGATTATATAGTTATAGCCTCTCCTACAAATAAGCATTTTATACAATTGAAATATATAGAGGAGAATTTTAAAGAAAAAAAAATATTAGTAGAGAAACCAATTTTCCACTCAATTTTTGATTTCAAAATTCAAAGCAATGAGGTTTATGTAGGCTATAATCTGCGTTTCCATCCGATATTAAATAAAATAAAAGCAGTTTGCGATGGGAGGGATATTTGGAATATTAATGTTTTTTGTGGGTCTTATTTACCAGATTGGCGACCAGATCAAGATTATAGGAACTCTTACAGTGCCAAAAAAGAATCTGGTGGGGGAGTACTTTTAGATTTAAGTCATGAGCTTGATTATATACAATGGTTAGTTGGTCCTTTAGGAATAGACTATTTTTTAAATAAAAAGATTTCAAATCTAGAGATTACGAGTGAGGATTTTTTTAGTTTTATTGGTAAATCAGAATATGGGTCATATGTCAACATAAGTCTCAATTATTTTACAAGAAAACCAATTAGAAGAATCATTATTGATGGTGTTGGCATTAGCATCCAAGGTGACCTTATAGAAAACAATTTAAATATTGTTGAGGATGGTAGAGAATCAAACTTTTCTTGGAAGGACTACAATATCAATGATACCTATGAGGCTCAGCATCAGGCTGTAATTGATGGAGACTTGAAAAGTATATGTACGTTAAAAGAAGGACTATTGATAAATAATCTTATTAATAAAATTCAACAATCTAATTTATGAATCGAATAATTTGTTCGATATGTATGAGAAGTGGTTCTAAAGGTGTATTAAACAAAAACATTCGTGACCTTAATGGTAAACCACTTTTAGCTTATACGATTGAGCAAGCCTTAACTTCCGATCTTTTTGATCATGTGATTGTATCCACAGATTCAGATAAAATTGCTCAAAAAGCAAAAAATATTGGTGCTGAAGCATGGTTCCTCAGGCCACCTAATCTAGCCACTGATAATGCGCCAAAGCTTCCTGTTATACGTCATGCGTTGTTGGAAGCAGAAAAGTATTATGGTTATAATTTTGATGTTATAGTGGATCTTGATGTTACTTCACCTTTAAGAAAAGTTTCAGATATTACAAATGCATATCAACAGTTTGTTGATGAGGAATCGGATATTTTGATAACTGGGACTCCATCAAGAAAAAACCCTTATTTTAATATGGTTGAAAAAATAAATGGTCAATTGCAACAAGTAAAAAAACTTAAAAAAACCCCAATTCGTCGTCAAGATGCTCCTGAAGTATTTGAAATGAATGCTTCCATATATATATGGAAACGAAAAACACTTTTAAATGTTGATACTCTTTTCACAGATAATACATCACTGTTTATAATGCCCGAAGATCGTTCAATAGATATTGATACAGAACTAGATTGGAAGTTTGTAGAATTCATAATTAAAGATTGCAGTAATTCTGTAAATGATGAGTGATTACTTAAACAAATTCCGTCTTGATGGGAAAACAGCTCTTATTGTTGGTGGGGTTGGGTTAATAGGTCGAGAAGTTTCAATAGCCTTGGCTTCATCAGGAGCAAGAACGATAATCCTTGAAAGAGAAGAGAAAGAATCTCTGAAATTAATTAAAGAGCTTAATCATAAAGGATATAATGCTAAGTATAGATTTTTTAATTGTGCAGATATGGAAAACCTCGAAAAAGATTTTTCTAGATGTCTAAATGAATTTAAGAAACCTGATATTTTTATTAATTGTTCTTATCCTAGGACAAAAGATTGGGCTAAAAGTTCATTTGCAGAAATAAAACTTTCTTCATTTCGTAGAAACGTTGATATTCATATGAATTCTTACGCTTGGTTAGCTCGATTGGTTGCGGAAGAAATGAAAGATAAAGAAAATCAATCAACTATAATTCAATTAGGATCAATATACGGCATTCTTGGTCAGGATATGACAGTATATGAAAACACTGAAATTTTTGAAAACATGACTTATTCAGCTATCAAAGGTGGCATAGATAATCTTTCGCGACAAATGGCATCTTATTATGGTCAGTTTAATATCAGAATTAACACATTGGTTCCAGGTGGATTAGCAGGACATGTTTCAGGGGCAAATCATGTTCAAGATCCTCTTTTTGTAGAAAAATATAGTGAAAAGACACCATTAAAACGTTTAGGTAAAGCTGAAGAAATTGCTGCCACAGCATTATTTTTAGCTTCGGATGCATCATCATATATAACAGGAGCGACCATTGTGGTAGATGGTGGTTGGACTATAGTTTAATTTTTGACCTTTTTTGATCTATTATATAGGATTTCTATATAATAAAACAATCTAAGAAAAATAGAGTTGATTTTATCAATTCAAATCTTAGCTGGGGTGGACCTAGTCAGGGTATTTTTGATCTCATTTCCCTATTAATGTATAAGGCAAAAAAGGATGACGGTACAGAAGAATTGTTTGGACTATCTCAAGCAGTTTTGGCGGGAAGCATGTATTCAGATAAAAAATTATTAAAACAGCCACCTTATATTTTCCAACTTGCTGGATCTAAGAATAAACAAAAAATCTACCGAACTTATTTACCAAATAGAACAAATTATAATAAACCTAAAGAAGATTCTGATAAAACTAGTTTTAATAATTTCAAAATAAACATAAAAAAGGAAAAAGCTAAAGACATTAAAGGTTATGAAGATATTAAAGCTTCTTTTGTTAAGAACCGTTTTTCAGCAAAAGTTTTTTTTCAAATTAATCATCATGATATAAAATTAGAGTTTCCTATATATCATATCAATATTAAGCCAGAGCTTAAAATGTGGCAGGTAGAAACAGGTCCTATACTATTTCCTAATTTAAATAAAAACCAAGATCTCCCAGATCATTTGCCTTCTTTTATTCATTTTAATAGTTTTAATAAGTTGGATATTTTTTATGATTATCCACTGGGATTACGCACTTTTGATTTAGAAAATAAAGGTGTAGTCTCGGGTTTACCCTGCGATATTCAATTGCTTTCTAATTAATGGTCACCCACCACAGTGAATTTCCTAAAATTCTACTCATTGGAGCAGGTCAGTTAGGTTCTCGATATTTGCAAGGATTGTCTCAATCAGAAGAAAGTCTTCAAATTACAGTTGTTGATCCAAATGCTAGAGCTTTATTAATTGCGAAAGAACGTTTTGAAGAAATGCCAAAGAATCCAATAAAACAATATGTACAGTACCATGATAACTACAAAAAAGTAAAAAATATATTTGACTTGATTATTGTATCAACCAATGCTGATGTGCGAACACAAATAGTTAAATATTTATTGAGAAATTTTTTTTTTAAATATATGATTCTAGAAAAAGTTGCTTTTCAAGCAATCAAAGATTTTCAAGAAATCATTGAATTGCTAAAGAAAAAAAATGTAAAAGCATGGATTAATTGTCCAAGAAGAACATATCCTTTTTTTAAAAAATTAAAAAAAGAAATCTCTAAGGAAAAGTTGATAAGAATGGTTGTAAAAGGTAGTGATTGGGGTCTAGCCTCAAACACCATACATATGTTAGATTTATTAGCATTCCTATCAGACCAGGATGAATTTATATTTGATATTTCTGAACTTGATGAAAATATATATAAATCAAAAAGAGCATCTTTTATTGAACTTGGAGGAAAGTTGAGATGTAAATCTATTCGTGGCGATAGTCTAGAGTTATTAGACAATAAAAAAACGAATGATCCTTTTAATTATATTATAGAATTTGGTGACAAACGGATAGAGATCAATCAGGATGCTGAGATTGCAACAGTTTTTTCAAAAAATGGATTAAAATCAATAGAATCAAGATTTTCTATGCCAATGCAAAGTGAAATCACCACAAACTTGGTCAAGCAAATATTGAATAATGCTGATTCATCTCTCACAACAATACAAGAATCCTTTTTATTACATCGATGTATGATTGAAGGATTCAATAATCATTTATCCAAAGTATTAAAAAAATCAATAGTAGTTTGTCCAATTACGTGACTTTGTTTTGTCCTTAGCTGTACGAATAATTCCTCGGCTTGATATAAAAGGTCCAAATCTTGTAAAAGGTATGCATCTTGAGGGGCTTAGGGTTTTAGGAAGACCAGAACAGTTCGCTCGTTATTATTTTGAACAAGGTGCGGATGAACTGATTTATCAGGATGTAGTAGCCAGTCTTTATGGCCGAAATAGTCTTCGAGAAATTATATCTAAAACAGCAAAAGAAATATTTATTCCATTAACTGTTGGAGGTGGATTGCGATCATTGGAAGATATATTATTAGTATTGCGTGCTGGTGCTGATAAAATATCAATTAATACAGCAGCGCATGAAAATCCTGAATTAATTACTCAGGCTTCAAAAGTTTTTGGAAAATCAACAATTGTTGTAGCAATTGAGGCTATTCGTCAACCAGATGGTAATTACGAAGCATTTACTGATAATGGCCGTAATCGCACAGGCAAGAAAGTAATTGAATGGTCTAAGCAAGTTGAAGATCTAGGCGCTGGTGAAATAATGCTTACTTCAGTAGATAATGAAGGTACAGGAGAGGGGCTAGATTTAGAATTAATAAGAGATGTTCATTCTGCAATCAATATTCCTCTTGTTGTACATGGAGGAATAGGTAATACAGAGCATATAATTGAATTATTAAACGAATTGAAAATAAGTGGTATAGCTTTGTCCTCTATATTGCATTATCATTATATAACACAGATTAATAATGTGGATGGATTTGAGGGAGAAGGAAATATTGATTTCTTAAGAAGTAATCGAAGTTTTAGTAAGATAGATCCTATTGGTCTAAAAAATATAAAATTAGATCTTTCAAAAAGTAATTTCATATGCCGTCTATTTTGAACAAGAACATAAATATTGCAATTATTGATTATAAAGTAAGCAATATGTTTAGTATAAAAAATGCTCTTGATTATCTTGGCTATAAATGCCAGATCACTTCAAATCCAAGGGAAATTCTTAAAGCAGACGGAGCAGTTTTACCTGGTGTTGGCTCTTTTCCAGAGGCAATGGAGCATTTATATGACCTTAGACTAATTGAAATAATTAAAGAATTTATATCTACTGGAAAACCATTCATGGGTATTTGCCTTGGTTTACAACTACTTTTTTCTAAAAGTGAAGAATTTTATAATTGTGAAGGCTTAAATATTATAAGTGGTAAAGTAGAAAATTTTAAAAAGTATATATCATCAGAACCAATACCACATGTTGGTTGGAATAGAATAGAGAATTACGTTGATGAAAAGGACAGTTCTTCAGAAGGATTTAAAAAATTAAATATAAAAAATAATGAGTATTTTTATTTTGTTCATTCATTGTTTGTCAAGCCTGATATTAATAATTATATTTTTTCAGAAACAAACTTTTCAAATTTTAAATTTTGTTCTTCAATAATGCACAACAATATTTTTGCATGCCAGTTTCATCCTGAGAAGAGTGGAATCAAAGGCTTAAAAATTTTTGAGAATTTTTTTAGTATGGAGAAATAATGAGTTTTAATAGAGGTAATTTAGAAAAACAAGTTTTACAGGTTCCGAAAGAAGTTAAATGGTGTAAAAGATGTGTTGTCTCAAACCAACGTCCTAGGATAATCTTTAATGAGAGAGATGTTTGTAGTGGTTGCCTAAATGCTGATTATAAAAATAAAGAAGTAGATTGGGAATTTAGAGAAAAAGAATTAATTGATTTATTAAATAAGTATAGAAGAGATGATGGATATTGGGATGTTATAGTCCCAAGCAGTGGCGGTAAAGACTCAGGTTTTGTCGCTCATCAACTTCGTTATAAATATAACATGAATCCATTGACCGTTACTTGGTCCCCGCTAAGTTATACAGATATTGGTTGGACAAATTTTCAAGAGCATATTCACTCGGGCCTAAACAATTTACTTTGTTCACCAAATGGTAGGTTGCAAAGAAAACTTGCGCGCTTATGTTTTGAAGAATTAGGTGATGCTTTTCATGTATTTGTATTAGGACAAATATCTTACCCATTCCAATTAGCTGTGAAATTAGGTGTTCCTTTAGTTTTTTATGGAGAAAATGGAGAGGCTGAATATGCTGGTGACCCAGAATTTTCTGATAAACCTTGTAAACCAGCTAGTGAATGGGTCAGACAACACTTTAAAGGAGTTACTTTTAAAGAGCTATTAGAATATGGATTGAAAAATAAAGATTATTTAAGTGAAAATGATTATTGTGATTCAGATCTTATTTTTTACCAACCTCCAGCAATTAGTGAAATGAATAGGGTTGGAATAGAAGGGAAGCATTTTTTTTCATATTATCACAAATGGACCCCTCAAGAAAACTATTATTATTGTGTAGAGAATACAGGGTTCAAGCCAAATCCAGAGAGGACTGAGGGTACATATTCAAAATACGCTAGTCTTGATGATAAAATGGATGGAATGCATTATTATTTGCGTTATATAAAATTTGGTTTAGGTAGATGTGTAGAGGATGCTGCTCACGAAATAAGAGATGGACATTTAACAAGGGATGAAGGAGTGGCTCTTATGAATAGGTACGAGGGAGAATTCCCCAGAAAATACTTTAAAGATTTTCTTAAGTATTTAGATATAAATGAAGAACATTTTTGGGAAGTTGTTGATAGCTGGAGAGCTAGCCATTTATGGGTAAAAAACAAACAAGAGTGGAAGTTAAAATATCCAATAAAATAGAATTAATTAAATCATTGAGTTAATTGTGAACATATGAGTTATAATTCAGCAAAAATAATTAGGAAGGGGTATCTTGCGGAAAAAATAATTATTGTAGATGGTCAACCTGGTTGTGGGAAAACAATGCTTTCTCCGATAATTTCCTCGATGGATCGTGTTGAGTTAATATCTTATGCTTTTGAAATTGAATTCATATGCCGATTGTTTTATTTAAATAAAATTGAAAAGGATGCTGCAGTTTCAATGGTAAGAATGCTTACAGACCATAAACTTTATCAAACTATGATGAGTAGAGAAACGAATTTTCGCTATTCTGATATTTCTAGCGTGTTTAAAGATCCAAACCCTTGGCGTTATTTTAAAAGAATCTTTCAAGAAGGAGATATTTCTGTACCAGAAAAAATTAAAAAGAATAAACCTATATTAAATCTCACCACTCATGATCTATTAAATATGAGTCTCCCTATTTTTGAGGGATTATCAGATAGAGTTGTGTTTATTGAGGTTATAAGGCATCCATTATATATGTTGATACAACAAACATTAAACTTTGAAAGGTTATTGTCCAACCCAAGAGATATCCAAGTATATATAGAGCATAAAGGGCATGAGGTTCCTTATTTTGCATATAATTGGGAAGAAATTTTTTCTTCAGCCAATTCTGTGGAAAGAGCAATATATGCCATGCAAAACTATTTACAATTAAAAGAAAAGATAAAAAGAGAATTAGAGGAAAGATTCCTTAATAAAGTTATTACAATTCCTTTTGAAAAATTTGTTCTTGAGCCGTCATCATATATTAATCTAATTGAAAGTTCTATTGGTACTGTTTCGACAGATAAAACTGTAAAAATAATGAAGAAACAAAAAGTCCCAAGAAAAAAAATTTCTGATGGTATTCCATTAAATATTTATAAGAGATGTGGATGGGAACCTCCAGATAAATCACTTACTGAAAAAGAGGAATTAAATAAAAGACGAGAATTCGCAATTCATAATAATGCTGGAGGAAAAGCGCTTGAAATTCTAGATAAAATTTCCAGTCTATATGAGAGCAAATATTATAATCACGGAAGTTTTTGAAGTATGAAAATAATAGGGATGATACCAGCAAGATTAGGTAGTAAAAGGGTTCTTCAGAAGAATATCAGAATAATAAATAGCAGACCATTAATTAGTTACAATATTCAAACAGCTGTAAAATCCGGGGTTTTTGATGAAGTCTATGTTAATTCTGAAGCTGAAATATTTTTTGATATTGCACAAGAATATGGAGCTAAGTTTTATAAAAGATCCAGCAAATTAGCTGGCGATGGAATAAATAATGATGATTTTGCCCAAGATTTTATAAATAATATTCCAGGTGACATTCTTGTTCAAATATTGCCAACATCTCCTTTGATTACAATTGACCAAATACAAAATTTTGTGGGTTATATGATTGATAATGATTTTGATACTTGTGTTTCTACTGTTAAACATCAAATAGCCAGTTTGTTTAAAGGTAGTCCAATTAATTTTAATATTATGGAGTCACATATATCATCACAAGATATGGATCCTGTGGATACATATGCTACAGTTTTTATGGGTTGGAAATATTTAACCTTTCAAAAAAATATGAGTGAATTAGGTTTTGCTTATCATGGTGGAAAAGGTACAATCGGGTATTTTCCTATTGAAGGATTATCAACAATTGATATTGATACTGAAGAAGATTTTAAGCTTGCTGAGGTTGCATTGAGAATACGTTCTGAATTAATTAAAAAAGAACCCGAATATTATAAGAGATCAAAAGATATTATTGAAGTTGATGTTCCTCAAATTTTAAAAAATGATGGCATTGAAAAAAGTAATTTTGATGAAGAAAACAAACCTCTTGCCGACATAAAAAAAATAATAACGAATAATAGCCAATCTATTTCATGGTGTCATCGATTAGTTAATACTGAAAATAATAGTGCAACGTTAGTTGCACAAATGCCAGGGGAAGGTAATCGGTTACATTTTCATCCTAACTGGAATGAATGGTGGCTAATTATTCAGGGTAAATGGGAATGGACTATTGAAGGTAAGAAGACGACTGTTAAAGAGGGTGACTTTGTTTTCATTGAAAAGAATAAAAAACATCAGATTACTGCAATAGGTGATAAAATGGCGATTCGACTTGCGGTAAGCAGGGCGGATGTTCAACATGTTTATCCTGAATAAATAAAATGAGTGACTTAGTTTTAATTATTGGGGGTACTTCTGGAATAGGTCTTGAAACTGCCAATTATTTATTTGGTAAAGGTTACAAGGTTGTTGTTTCAGGAAGAAGAGAATTTAAATCTAGGTCAATAAATTTTGTAAAATCAGATATTAAATCTGATCAATCAGTAATAGAACTATATAATAAAATAAAAAATAATTATGGAGATGTTAATGCTATAGTTTATTCAGCTGGAATAACTTCGAAAAAAAAATCAATAAAAGATTTTGATGAAAGTAGCTTTTATGATCTTATTAATACAAATGTCACTGGTTTGCTTCGCGTGCTTAAACATTTTTATATAAGTCTAAAAGCAAGTAAAGGTAGAGTTGCGGTAGTAAATTCTATAGCAGGGAAAAGATACAGTAAAATTTCTGGTATCGAATATACTATAAGTAAAGCAGCGCTGACTGGATTAGTAAGACAGTTGTCATTAGAATGGGTCGATGACGGAATTTTAATCAATTCAGTTTTTCCGAGTATGACTTTAACGCCCATGCTTATAGATAATTTAACTATTGAAGAATTACAAGAATTAAGCAAAAAAGTTCCATTAAATAAATTAGCTGAAACTTTTGATGTAGCAAGAGCAATTGAATTTTTAATTAGCTCTGAAAATAAATATATGACGGGATCAGGTATTGATATATCTGGGGGGCAGGTTTTAAGTGGTTAGTGCGGAATATACAAGTCGTTATACTGTTGGGGCTTATGCAGCATCACCAAACCTTTTCAGTTGGGATGAAAATTTAGAGTTAAAATTTTATAATAAATTAAAGAAATTACATTTAATTAGAGGACTTGAATTGCCATTTTGGGGTGAAAGTCTTCACCCTTTTGATGACCAATGGCTTTTATCAAATATTGATCCAATGTGGGAAAATATTCTTACCTGTGTTCCTGGAACAATGGAGGAACTTAAGAAAGATCCATATTTTGGTTTAGCTTCAATAGATAAAAAAGCTAGAACTAAGGCTCTGAACTTTTACAGAATAGCATTTGATTGCATATCTACACTTAAGAAAAATTTTGGAGAAAAAAGTGTAATAGGAATTACTTTAACGTCTTCACCTTGTATTAATAAGAAAGAAAATTATGGAAATAAAGATTCTTTTTTTTTATCAATGGTTGAATTATCATCTTGGGACTGGGGTAATACAAAAATTTATATAGAACATTGTGATGCCTTGACAAAAAGTAACCCTTATCCTCAAAAAGGATTTTTATCATTAAATGAAGAAGTTGATGTACTTAATCAGGTTAACTATAAATATAAACGTGATATTAATATCATTATCAATTGGGGAAGATCAGTTATTGAAAATAAAAGTATAGATGGACCAATAAAACATATAAAATATGGTAAAAATGAAAATATTTTAGCTGGAGTCATGTTCTCTGGAACAACAGAAAGCGATGACAATTTATATGGTGCTTGGTCAGATCTTCATATGCCGCCCGCAACTCATTCAAATTATATGAATTTTGAGCCAGATAGTTTGATGACTTATGAAAACATAAAAAACACATTAAAAGAATGCGATATTAAATCATTAAATATATTAGGTTTAAAAGTTTTGGCTTTACCTAAGGAATCATCTCTTGATAAACGTATTGGAATAATTAGTGATACAATGGACTTATTAGAAGAAATAATATCTGAATTATAGAATTTTAATTTAACGATATGAAATTAATTAATTATTGAACATGCTGAACTTTATTATAAATAGTGGGTATTGATGAATATAGATTTTACAAATAAAACTATTGTTGTTACGGGGGGGACTCGTGGTATAGGTGGAGCAATAGTTAAACTTTTTAAAAGTTATAATGCAGAGATAATTGCGACCGGAACAAATATTGATGATCTCAATAAAAAACAAAATAAATCAAGAGGGGGAAAAATAAATTATGTTCCTCTTGATTATACTTCCAAAAAATCAATTAAGTCATTTGCTGACTATATTAATGGAAAAAAAAGTATTGATGTTCTAATTAACAATGCAGGTGTAAATAAAATCGGTTCCATAGAAGAAATTGAAAAAGAACACTGGGACTTTATTAATAATGTTAATCTTCGAGGTCCATTCCTTCTAACTAAAGTTATTGCGGATAAGATGAAAAAGCAGGAACGAGGCCGAATAATAAATATATCTTCTGTTTTTGGAGTAGTGTCTAAATCGAAGCGAGCTTCTTATTCTGCAACGAAATGGGGATTGATAGGATTGACAAAAGCGGTTGCATTAGATTTAGCACCATTCAATATTTTAGTCAATGCTGTTTCCCCTGGATTTATTGATACTGATCTCACAAGGAAGATATTAGGTGATAAAGGTATGGAGAAAATCAAAGAGGAAATTCCAAAACTACGTTTTGGTAAAGTTGAAGAAATTGCAAAGGTTGTACTTTTTTTAGCTAGTGATCATAATACTTATATCACAGGCCAAAATATTATCGTAGACGGTGGATTCACCAGTGTTTGATTTCAAGGTTAAGTCCCAAATAAGAAATTATTCTGTCAAATTTATTGATAATTCAATCTCCATACTTAATAAAGAAATAAAAAATGGTGATGTTCTTATCATTGACAAAGAAATAAAACGTATTTATCCTGAATTAGTGAATTCGATTCCTAAAAGAAATTTGTTGATCTCTATCAGCGCCCATGAAAAACAGAAAAGTTATGAAGGCCTTATACCTATTATTCAGGAATTGATAGAAAAAGGCTTTCGTAAGAATAATAGATTAATTGGTATAGGTGGTGGGATAACGCAAGACATTATTGCATTTACTGCTTCTATTATGTATCGAGGAGTAGACTGGATTTTTTTCCCGACAACGCTTTTAGCACAAGGGGATAGCTGCATAGGTAGTAAGACTTCAATTAATTTTGGAGAATATAAAAATCAGTTAGGAGGTTTTTACCCTCCTAGTAAGATTTATATTGATCTAAACTTTTTAGATAGTTTATCTAATAGTGAATTACAATCTGGCTTGGGTGAAATGAGCCATTATTTTGTTGTTTCTGGGAAAAAAGATTTTTTTGAGTTTAAAGAAAATTACAAGGAAGCATTCTCAAAGAAATCAGTTTTAGCAAAAATGATAGGAAGAAGTTTGGGAATAAAAAAAGACTATATTGAAAGAGATGAGTTTGATCAGAATGAACGTCAAGTTTTTAATTATGGACATTCCTTTGGCCATGCAATAGAGTCATTGACAGATTATTCTGTTCCACATGGTGTGGCGGTAAGTTTTGGCATGGATATTGCAAACTTTATTTCCATAAAGAAAGAATTATTAAATCCTAAGATCAGATTAGATATAAGAGAACTGCTACAGAAAATTTGGGAAGGGTATGAAATTAAACATTTAAATGTTAATGAATTCAGATCAATTCTAGCTAAAGACAAGAAAAATATAGGAAATGAACTACGTTTAATTCTTTGTAGAGGTTATGGAAAAGTTTTCAAAGCTTCCGTAAAAAATGATGAAAAATTAGAATATTGGTTATCAGAATATTTTCAAAAGGAACTAACCTCTTAATCAAAGTACGACAAATCTAGAGTCTTTTAGCGGACTGTTATAAAATGAAAATTTGGAAAAACACATTAACCTTAGATGGATATGATGAAGGTTTAATTTTTACCGAAGAAAAAAAAATTGCAGATATTGCATTTATTGGAAGTAAACCGATAGATCTAATTAACTTTCCTAATTTAAAAGGAATTTTCCGTGCTGGTATTGGGAAAGATAATGTTCCAGAGAAGGAAGCTGAAAAGCGGGGTATTATTGTTAGATATCCTTCTGATGAAACAATAAAAATAATATTTGATGAAACGGCAACCTTTACATGTAGCCTTATTTTTCGCATGTTTTATGGCAAAGTAGGAACTATAGATCCTTGGTTAAAATTTCAACGTTCAGCTATGTCCTCAAGTACATTGTTAGTTATTGGGAATGGAAATATTGGTAGTAGGGTCATTAGTAGAATGGAACCCTTTATTCAAGTAATAAGTTTTGATCTTTTAGGAAATAAACTTTCCGAGTTGCCTGATTTAATAAAACAGGCAGATATTGTTTCGCTTCATGTCCCAAAAACGAATGAAAATGAAGGATTTATTAATAGTGAAATGTTGTCTTTTATGAAAAATGGAGCCATTCTAATTAATACAGCACGAGGTTCTATTGTTGATGAAGAGAGTCTTTTTTTTGAAATAAATTCAGGTCGTTTGAGAGCAGCCTTTGATGTGTTTTGGAAAGAACCCTATGATGGAAAACTCTCTAAATTTGATTCAAATCAATTTTTCATGACACCTCATGTAGCCAGTTCTTCCAAGGATTTTTTAAATGGATGCAGAGAAGGTCTTGATCAACTTATTCTAGAATTAGAAAATGATTAAAATTGGAATTATTGGATTTGGTAAGATGGGAAAGATTCGGTACAGTATTATTTCTTCAATGCCTGGGATGAAAGTTATTTCTTATTATGATCCTGAGGGAAAAGATTTAAACATTAATAAAGTTCAAAGTCCTAATGAAATTTTATCTGATTCAAATATTGATGTAGTTTTTATATGTACTCCAAATTATTTAAATAAATCTCTTACGATGGCTAGCCTTAAAGCAGGGAAGCATGTTTTTTGTGAAAAGCCTCCAGCTTTCACTGCAAAAGATGTTAAAGAAATCCGTGAAATTGAGAAAGAAGCTGGTAAAGTTTTAATGTATGGATTTAACCATCGTCATCATCAAAGTATTAAACATATGAAAACCATAGTGGATGAGAAGACTTTTGGTAAAGTTCTATGGATGAGGGGAAGATATGGGAAATCTGTTGATGAAACTTATTATGAGAACTGGCGATCGAAAAGAGAATATGCGGGGGGTGGTATTCTTATTGATCAAGGAATTCACATGGTAGACTTATTTTTATTGTTAGGTGGGGATTTTGATAATATTCATGCCTCTGTTTCAAACCTTTATTGGAAATTGGATGTAGAAGATAATGTTTTTGCTACATTGGAGAATTCAAAAACTGGTCTTTCTGCTACACTTCATTCAACTATGACTCAATGGAGGCATCTATTTTCACTCGAGGTTTTTTTGGAAAAAGGTTACATGGTATTAAATGGTCTTAAAACTTCATCAAATACTTATGGAGATGAAATATTAACTATAGCAAAAAATCGTAGTACAGCACCAGCTGCTACTTGGGAAGATGAAGAACATCTTACTTTTGATTCGGATAATTCTTGGAAATCAGAAGTTGATGAATTCTTCTTAGCAATAAGTTCTGGGAAAAAACTTTTAAGATGTTCTTCTTCTAATGCACTAAGATTAATGAAAGTAATTGACAAAATATATGATTTTAGAAAGAATAAATAACTATGGATGACCTAACCTTTATTAACAACTATTTTAAAAAATATAAACAATCCCTTTTTGAAACAGATGTATCAGAAGAACTAAAAGCAATGAAAAGGATACTTTTGAATTCACAAAAGAACAAGAAAAAGGTAATGATCGCAGGCAATGGAGGGAGTGCGGCTATCGCTAGTCATGTTTCTGTAGATTTGACTAAACAGGCTGGTATTAGAACAATTAATTTTAATGAGGTGGATTTAATTACCTGTTTTTCTAACGATTATGGATACGAGCATTGGGTCTCAAAAGCTGTTGAGTTTTATGGGGATGAAGAGGATGTTTTAATCTTAATTAGTTCAAGTGGCAACTCAAAAAACATGATCGAAGCTGCAAAAATAGCAAAACAGATGAATATTTCTATTATTACCTTTACAGGCTTTGATAGAAATAATCCATTAAAAAAAGAAGGTGAAATAAATTTCTGGCTGGAAAGCTTTGCCTATAATGTTGTTGAATGTACACATCAGATCTGGTTGTTGATGGTATGTGATCTTATAATAGGTAAGACTGAATATTCAGCATAATCTTTTTTTAAAGAAGACCTGTGATCATCAAATTAATTCAAGCTATATATATAAATGACTATTTTTATTGAAAAACTGACGGGAACCTTTTTTTTACTGAAAACCTTTTTTTTACTTTTAATTAATCGAATTCAATATAGGAATTCAACTCTCCATTATTATATAGATGCAAGTAAACGTGGAAAGAAAGCCATGAAATTTTTGGGTAGAATTTTCGGATTTCAATTAAAGAGATTACAATTTGATCTAAAAGATATCAAAGATAATCGCAATGAATTAATTAGGTTGAGACTTCATCGAAATGATCTGTTTGAATTTGAAAAAGAATTGCTGAATAGTAAAGCTTACAACTCATCGTTTAAGGAAGAATGGTTAGAAAATCGTTGCCATGATTTTATTGTAAAGGGCTTAATTGAGGGCGGGATTATGGAAAAAGAATCTGTTGCCAGAGGTCTTTTTTTGATGCAAGTAATAGGATGGCAGATGGCAAAAAATGGTAAAAAAAAATCCAAACTATTTTTAGAAAATAGAGCTTGGTGGAATATTTACTTAAACTATGCTGAAAAATTAGGAATTATAATCAGTCCTATAATTTCTAATAATGAACGCCAAAGATTTTTTCCTTATATGTATGATTCATTTGTTTTAAAGCTAAGAAATTTTCCTCTTCTTTTTTCAATTTTAAAATCCATTAAGAATTGGATATCTATAAGAAAGTATGAACCTTTGCTCGGAACAAAAATAGATGGAAAATTAAATAATGGAATTAGTCAAAATCCTAAGATTTTTATTTTTGGAAGGGGTGACATTAACTTAAAGAATAATGGTCACCATTCTGATTTTTTTTGTGTTTTTAACTCTAAAATTTCGTCAAAACATATTTTATATCAACATTCTTCAGTTGAGGAAGGTGAAAAACTTAATAATTTGGGGTTTTCAATAGTTAAAGAATCAGTTCTTACCAGCCAATATTCTGCAACTTTAGACATGCCAATTCCCCAAGGAAATCATTCGTTTTATAAAGAGAAAAAACAAATTACAAAGTTGGTTAAATCCTATAATGCAAATAAGTCCTATTGGATTAATTTTTTTTACGAACAGTATGTAAAAGTTTATTTCACATGGTATAAATATGATCATATTCATATGGCTATTGCTGATGCCGCAAAAGAAACTGGTGGAATATTCGCAGTTTGGCAGATGGCTTTTGATGGTTTTAAAACTATTGAATCTAGAACGGCAGCTGACATTGCCTTTAACTTCTCCTCATGGAGTTTGAAAATGGGAAACGAAGATGGATCTTCCATTAATTATAATGTAATTACTGGTTATCCAAAAGATTATGCTGCTGCTTTATTAAGAGATGAAGCGAAAAAATTAAGAAGACAGTTAGAATCGAAAGGTGCACGAAAAATTGTTTTTGCTATTGATGAAAATTCAATTGATGACTCACGCTGGCATACAGGGCATTCTCTCCAACGTGAAAATTACAGATTTATACTTGAAAAAGTTCTAGAGGTACCATGGTTAGGAGTAGTATTTAAACCTAAAGTTGCCTCAAATTTAAGAGAAAGACTTTCTGATGTCGCTAAACTTCTTTCCGAAGCTGAGAATACAGGTCGTTGCTATGTCTATGAAAAATCAGGTCGGCATAATACTATTACTTCACCCTTAGCTGCTGGCCTAAGTGCGGATGTGTGTATTCATGGACATCTTTCAGCTGGTACGGCGGCTTTGGAATGTGCTCTTGAAAAGTTGCCAACATTACTGATTGATAGAGAGGGAGCTCCTGACAGTAAGTTATATGAACTCCCTAAGGGTAAAGTAATTTTTAAAGACTGGCCTGAAGCATTAGATGCTGTTATGGAGCACTTTCAATCTGAAAAAGGTATTCCTGGTTTTGGGGATTGGACATCAATTATAGATGAGCTTGACCCTTTTAGGGATGGAAAAGCTGCCTATAGAATGGGTAATTATCTGAACCAACTTATTTTGGGTTTTGAAAGGGGTTTAGATAGAAAAATTGTTCTTGAAAATGCCGCAGAAATATATGCAAAAGAATGGGGAAGTGATAAAATAGTTATTGCTTAAGAAAACGATGAAAAATAAAAAGAAAGTTCTTGTTACAGGTTCTTCCGGTTTTTTGGGAAGTCATATTGTTGACTATCTTTTAGAGTCTGGATATAATGTTGTGGGTTTTGATCTATACCAGCCTACCTACAAACAAGGCTTAATCGAATTCCATAAAAGTAATGTATTGGATTATAATGCTATTGAAAAAGCAATAAGTGGTTGTGACTATGTGTATCATCTTGCTGGTGTGGCTGATATTAGTGAAGCTATAGAATTTCCAGATAAAGCTGTGCAAGTAAATATATTAGGAACACAAAATATTCTTAAAGCTGCTGTGACAAATAAATTGGAACGTTTCGTTTTCGCCAGTACTATATATGTATATAGTAGCTTGGGAGGGTTTTACCGCGTAACTAAACAAGCTTGCGAAAAAATGATAGAGGAATACCAGAAAGTATATGACTTAAACTATACTATCGTTAGATATGGTTCACTCTATGGTGCTAGATCAAATAATTTTAATTCAATAAGAAATATTTTGCGTCAGGCATTATATAAAAATGAAATAATACGTAGAGGAGATGGAGAAGAGATAAGAGAATATATTAATATTAAAGATGCTGCCAAGTTATCAGTAAAGGTCCTTGATAAGGAATTTGCAAATAAACATATTATTGTGACTGGAAATCAATCAATGAAAATTCGGGAATTATTAACAATGATCAAGGAAATTTTTGAAAACGAAATAAAAATTGTTTATGAACCAAGCAATGAACAGCATCACTACCAAATAACACCTTTCTCATTTCGCCCTGAATTGGCAGAAAGACTTACGCCAAGGACTTTTATTGATATAGGCCAAGGTATTCTAGAAGTTTTAGATGAGCTCCGTCATGAGGAATACAAAAGCAGTGATAATTCAAAAATAGGATTGAGAGAAAAAGGGTAATAATAAACCATGAAAATTCTTCGTTTTAAACAAAAAGATGGAACCCCTCTTTATGGGATAAAAGATAAAGACAAAATTATTCCAATTAAAGGTTTGCCATATGTTGAACATATAGAATTTCTTAATGAGAAGACAATCCCTTATGCGAGTTCGATTCTAATTGCTCCTTGTGTACCCACAAAAATTATTGCTCTGGCAATTAATTTTCCAGGGGCTACAGGGCATACAAAAGATATGTCAGAACCATTAGTCTTTTTAAAAGCCAGTAATTGTATTGCAAGTTGTAATGATAAGGTAAGAATAGCTTTTTCTTCAGAAACTTGGGGAGAGTCAGAACTTGGGGTTGTAATTAAGAAAAAGGCAAAAAATATTAAACCGATAAATGTAAAAGATTATATCCTTGGATATATACCAGTTAATGATGTCTCTTGTGAAAATGTTGATGATCGTGATCATCATTTAGCTAGATCTAAATCTGCTGATGGATATCTTCCTATAGGTCCTTGGATAGACACAGACTATGACTATAATAATAAAGTTATCGAAGCTTACCACAATGATAGTCTTATAAGACAAGGAATGATAAATGATATGTTTTGGAAACCAGAAAAAATTTTACCGTGGCTTTCTTCATGGATGACACTATATCCTGGAGACATTATTAGTACAGGAGCCCCAGTGCGTACAAGAGATCGACTGTATTTAAAAGATGGAGATATTTTTACGGTAAAAATCGAAGGCTTACCTGAGCTTTCAACCTTTTTTTATGAAAAAAAAATATAGATTTGTAGTTTTTGATTTTGATGGAGTAGTATGTGATAGTACTAATGAATGTATGGTTACAGCCTGGAACACATGGGAACGGTGGAGCAATAGTGATAGGTTCCGATGTGATCTTAGTAAGTTCACTAATTCTGATAAAGAATCCTTTAGAAAATTGCGTCCTTATGTAAGAGGAGCTGGAGAATATTACATTGTAATGCGGGTACTAAATTCAACAAATGAAATTGTCAATAATCAAAATGACTTCGATGCTTTAGTTAATCTTTGGAAAGATCAACTAAAGCCATTCAAAGATATGTTCTTTATTGAACGTAACCGTCTTCGAAAGAAAGATTTAGATGGCTGGATTCAACTTCATGAAAATTATCATGATGTTATAAATGTGATGAAAAATTTAAATAATGAAAATAGAGTACTTGTAGCTACACTTAAAGATGGTAAATCAGTAAGGATGATACTTGAAAGAAATAACATTCATATTTCTAAAGAAAATATTCTCGATCAATCTATGATTTCTTCAAAGTTAGAAGCGCTTAATCATTTTATATCAGTAAAAAAAATAAATAAACAAGACTTATGTTTTATCGATGATAATGTTACACATCTAATTGAACCAAAAAAACATGGGTTTCCTGTATTCCTTTCTGCCTGGGGTGAAACTTTGCCTGAGTACAAAGAAAAAGCGTTAAAAGAAAATATATCAATATTAGAAAATATTAAGGAAGAGGATTATTAATGTACGATTTCCATTTTGGAAGCAAACGTGAAATTGAAGAAAATCAAGAAGAGTTTCTTATTTTTGTTAAGCGTCTATTGCCAAGATGGATAAACGGTATTCCTGATAGTGAGTGCTTAGCAATTTACAGAGTTCTGAAGCAAATAAAATCAGATAGACCTATTCTTATTGAAACAGGTTGTGGTGCAAGTACATTAGCGATGTTCCTTTACACTGCATTATTTAATGGAAAAATGTTCTCTTGGGATACTAATGGTAGTAAAGGATTTTTTTTAAAGTCGGTGATTTCCGAAGCAATTTGCAAACCATTAAAAGTTGACATCCACAATATTTGGTCTTTTATTGGTTTCGATAGCACTTCAAAACATGTTGGAATACCAGTATTAAGTGAACTCAATAATAAAGTAGATTTTGGCTTTTTTGATTCGTGGCATACTCTCGATCATTTAATGAAAGAAATAAACTGTTTTGAACTAGTAGTTAAAGACGAATTCATAGTTGCATTGGATGATGCATACTATACTAAAAAAAGTGAAAACTTTTCTTACTTAAATATGATTAGGGCAAAACTTGGTCTAGACTCAGTAAAAGAGTTGGAAAGTAATAGGTGTGAACCCTTCTATCTTGAAGTAGAAAAATATTTGTGTGATAAATATTCTCATGTAAAAAAAATAGATGATTCATATAAGATTGATTATGAAAAAGATATTTTCTTTGATTATTATAAAACAGATCGAGAATCTATGGGTAAACATGGGATGGAAATAAAAGAGAAATTAGACCATCGTTTTGATGCTTGGTCAGTTTCGCTGGACTCTTAATTATGCGTTGTGGTGAAACTGATATTAGAACAAATGAATATTCAAAGAAATATTCAGATGAATTGTTTTTTAGAAAAATGATTAATGTGGATAAACCACTTATTCTAGATGTAGGAGCCCATATTGGAGAAAGTGTTCAATTCTTCAAAAAAATTTTCCCACAATGTAGAATTTATTCTTTTGAGCCATTTATAGAATCATACAAAAAACTATGTCAACTTCAATACGATGATTTTGTGCCAATAAATAAAGCGGTTTCCTCTGAATCAGGTCGAAAAGAATTATTTGTTTATGATTTGGCACATCTTAATTCTTTAAATAGGATAAATGTTAATTCTCAGGATAGTATTGATTATGCAAAAGAAGTAAAGAGTAAAAAAACTCAAGTAAAAACCATAAAACTTGATGATTACATTGTTGAAAAGGATATTAATCATATTGATATAATAAAAATAGATGTTCAAGGATCTGAAGAAGATGTATTAATTGGAGGAAGTTCTAAATGTTTGAAGATCACAAAATTAATTACTCTAGAGATTAGTCTTTTTGATTTTTATGAAAAAAGTTCAAGTTTTTTAAAAATTGAATCTTTGTTACCTAATTTCGAACTATATGCTCTCATTAAATTAAGTCAAAATCCGATGAATTTTCGTACTGATTGGTGTGAAGCAGTCTATATAAATAAATCATTATGAAAATAATTGTTGGTATACCTGTTCGCATGGGGTCTAGCCGTTTCCCTGGGAAACCTCTCTGTGATATTTTAGGAATGTCAATGATTGAACACTGTTATAGACGTTGTTCATTAAGCAAATATGCAACGGACTTATTTATTGCAGCTTGTGATGAGGAGATAAAGAAAGAAGCGGAAATATTTGGCGCAAGGGTAATCATGACAGATCCAAATATTTCTAGACCTGGCTTAAGAGTGGCCACGGCGGCTGAAAAATTAGATCTTGAAGAGGATGATATTGTTGTTGTTGTTCAAGGAGATGAACCTCTTGTACATCCTAATATGATTGACCTAGCAATTCAACCATTATTAAATGAAGAGAATATTTATGTTACAAATCTTTGTGCAGAATTATCAGATGAAGAATGGTCTGATCCAGGTGAAATAAAAGTAGTTTGCGATCTGAATATGAATGCTATGTATATGTCACGATCACCAATACCGTCTTTAGTGCACGAAGAACAGCGTACAACTTGGTGGAAGCAGGTTTGTATTATGCCATTTAAATGGCATTTTATGAAAAAATTTAATCATGATCTAATACCAACTCCATTAGAACGTCAAGAATCTATTGAAATGATAAGAGCGCTACAGCATGGTTATAAAGTACGTATGGTACGATCTTCATTTCTCTCAAAATCAGTTGATACAAATTCAGATAGATTAGAAGTTGAAAAGATTATGAAAAAAGATGATATATATAAAGAGTATAAGAAATGAAGAAAAATATTTTGAAACATCAACTTAATGAAGGTCAAACTGTTATTGGTACTTGGAGTAGTTTATCTTCACCAAATGCAATTAATGTTTTAGGTACGACAGGACTTGACTTTGTAGTTATAGATATGGAACATGGATCTATGACTTTTGAGACAGCGGAGAATATGGTTCGCGCAGCCGAATGTTCGGGTATTTCACCCTTGATTAGGACTTGGGATGATGATGGTCAAACTCTTTTACGTAGCCTTGAAACTGGTACTCAGTCTCTTATGGTTCCCCATGTTATGACACCACAAGATGCTGAAAGAATCGCCAAAGCTTGTAAATACTTTCCAGATGGAAATCGTGGCCTTTCCCCATATACACGCCTGCATGCTTTTTCTCATGAAAATATAGATCATAGCCTTCAACAGGCAAATGAAGAAACGCTTGTTGGTATTTTAGTAGAGGGGAAAGAGGGACTCTCAGCATTAGATGAGATAGCCCAGGTTAAAGGGATAGATATTATTTATTTAGGATTATTTGATATTTGTCAATCAGTTGGGCTACCAGGTAACGTAAGACATCCTGATGTTCTTGATGAAGTAGATAGATGTAGAGAGATTATTGAATCTAATGGAATTGCTTCGGGGTCAATGGCAACTGACCTTGAATATGTTAAAATGTTAAAAGAAAAAAAATATCAGTTTATTGCATATTTGAATGATGCAGCGGCTTTAAAAAATTATTTTGCGGATCAGATTGAAATAATTAAAAAAAGCTAGTCCTTTTCAAAAAAAATCTTAAAAAATAATAAAAATCTATCTTAGACATACAAGATCGAGAATTTCTTGGTCTGAACCTTGGGTTTATTTAGGCACCCAAAATCAACAGATTAGAAATTGGGAAAAAATAGCTACAGGGAAACGAATATCTCTTAGTCAATTAATTCAAGAAGAATCAGACAAACAGCGAAAAAATATATTATCTTGGATTGGTCGACAGCGAGAAAAAAATAATGATTCATTAGAATGGTGGATGTCCCATTTAGCTGGGCGTAATAATGGATGCTCTCTACTATTTATTTTTCTAATCCAGATTTTTGCCTTGAGAAGATATATTCTAGAAAATAATAATAAGAATTCATCGATTATGGTTGTTTGTCAAGATTCTTTTCTACTACTTGCCGTTTATGATAATCTTAAAGAATATGTGGATATAAATCTTCCTTATCGTTGGCGTCGCGGATATTATAGTGACAAGATATCCTTTTTACGTCAGGCGATTAGAAATTTAATTGGGCAGGTTCGACGTTTTCGCAACCATTCATATTATGCAAAAAATTCTAGATTCAAAAAGCCGAAACCGCCAAATGGAGAAATCTATATTGTTCATCATTTCATTGATGATCAATCTTTTGAAAAACCTAATAATCTAAGTTCACGCTATTTTGGAATATTGCCTGAATGGTTGAGGGGAAAAGGTAAACAAGTATACAGTCTACCTTGGTGGTTAAGTAATTTAAAAATACCGTTAGATGAAGTATTTCATTCTCTTAGAAAGTCAAATTGTATAATTCCTCAAGACTGGTTGAAGATAAGACACTATTTGCTTTCCTTATTTAATTGCCTAATAAGTTTTAGAGCAATTAAAAAAAATATACCTTACTCCAAAAATTTTGATATAACCAAATTAATTACCAGAGAGCGTCTATTCCATTTAGGAAATGCAATATCATTATCAGAATTTTGGGTCTATAAATATATTTTGAAAAGTTTTTTAAAAAATACAAATAAAGTTACTATATATAATCATTTTGAAATGTCACCACCTGAGCATGTTCAGACTTATGAAATAAAACGGATTAGTCATATTAAATCAAAATCAATAGGATATTGCCATACACTAAATTCTAAAGATTATTTTGCTTATCATTTCCCAAAGAATGAATCGAAATCTAGAATTTTCCCAGATTTAGTATTGACTAATGGTGAAATAAATAAAACTATGTTAATTAATCAAGGTTTATCCCCGAATCGAGTAATTGCTGGTCCAGCTGTACGGCAGAATTTTCCGAAAACAGAAAGGATAAGTTCTGTTAAAAGAGATTCTTTATTATTTGCTTTGTCATTAGACCCAGAATCAATTATAGAAATGATAGACCATATTTTATACATAGCTGATTGGATACAATCTGATTTAAAGTGTTCAGTTTTAATAAAACCACATCCCATTAGTTCTAAAAAAAGTATTGTTGAACAATTAGGTTATAAGAGTTTACCTGAAGGTTGGGACTTTTGGGATAAAGAAATTTATGGAGCACTTGCTCGCTCACGTTGTTTAGTTGCATTAAGTTCAGGTTCAATCATTGATGCGGGTCTTTCCGGATGTATACCAATCGCATTAACTCGTGAGTTAAATGTTAATTGGAATTGTCTTGATTCTATTCAGGATGAATTCAGTATTCTTAAGCCAATTGGAAAATACCAATTAAAGGAAAGGTTAGAAGAGATATTTATTTCGAATCAAAAACATTATGATATTCAGACGTCATTAATCCGGAAGAAGTTGTTAAAAGGTTTAAATCCTATAAATGAAGATAAAATGGAAGCGTTTTTAAACTGAATATCATGATAATATTATCTTTTATTTAAAAAGAAAATCGATATTTATATGACAGAGGTCAAAAACAGAATATACATTTCAGGTTGTGGAGGGATGTTGGGAGATGCTTTTTATAAAGAGTTTAAAAAGGATTATAAACTTAGATGTACGGATATCAATGTAGAGGAAGATTGGATTTCTTATCTTGACTTTAGAGACTATGAATTATATAGAAAAGATGTACTAGAATTTTCTCCAGATTATCTTTTTCATTTAGGAGCTTTTACAGATTTAGAATACTGTGAAAAAAACCCTTTAGACACATATTCTACAAACACAAAATCTGTGGAAAATGCAACATCAATTTCTAATGAATTAAAAATCCCTCTTTTATTTATAAGTACAGCTGGAATTTTTAATGGAAAAAAAGAATTATATAATGATTGGGATCAACCGGATCCAATTGGGCACTATGCAAAATCAAAATATTTAAGTGAAATTTATATAAAGAAAAATTCGAATAACTATCTCATATGTAGAGCGGGATGGATGATGGGTGGAGGACCAAGAAAAGATAAAAAATTTATACAAAAACTTATGAACCAAATTAAAGGTGGCTCAAAAATTTTATATATTGTAAATGATAAATTAGGCACTCCAACATACACCCATGATTTTGCGGGTAATGTTAAACTGTTAATAGAAAAACAAAAGACCGGACTATATAATATGGTATGTCAGGGGGCAACAAGTCGCCTTGAAGTTGCACAACAACTAGTTATAGAATTAAAATTGAAAAATAATATTATAATAAAAAAAGTACCCTCTAATTTTTTTAAACAAGAATATTTTGCACCACGACCAGCTTGTGAAAGACTTGTAAATAAAAGGTTAAGTGAAGAAGGCTTAGATATAATGAGAGATTGGAAAATAGCTCTTAAAGAATATATCTCTACTTATTATAATAATTATTTATAACAAAAAATAAAGTGTTAATACTCAAGAATGAAATTTTATTAAAAAACTAATTTTAAAATAATGGAGAAAATACAAACAGAAATTATTGATGTAGCAATTTGTTGTTATAATTCAGAAAAATATATTCACGAAGCTATTGATTCGGTTATTGCTCAAACATATAAGTACTGGAATTTAATAATTATTAATGATGGTTCAACTGACTCAACTGACAAAATTATAAAATCATATATTAATTCTGGTCTTTCTATAAAATATTATAAACAAGAGAACAAAGGGTTTGCATCGGCTAGGCAGAAAGCTTTAGAGTTAGCAGAAAACGATTGGATAGCATTATTAGATCATGATGATATTTGGAAGCCGAATAAATTAAAGATACAAACGGATATAATTAGAAAAAACCCAGAGGTTGGGATTGTTTTTTCTAATTCAGAACAAATTGGAGTTGGTGGAGAATTAGTCAGGTTAACCTTACAACCTGAAACTTATAATTCAGGTTTAATGGTAGACCCGTTTGAAGAATTATTTAATTATGGTTGCTATATAGATAGCATTACCGCTATCATTAATAAAAATGCCTTAATGGAGATTGGTGGTTTTAATCTGACTTTAAAATACTTGGCTGATTATGATGTTTTCATAAAAATAGCATCAAGTTATAACATATATTATGAAAATCAGCTATTAGCAAAATGGAGAATTCATTCTGATCAGGCTAGCCAAACCATGAGTGAAAGTATGATAATGGAAAATATTGTGCTTTTTACTGAAGTTGTAAGGAAATACAAATTTTCTAGAAAAACAAAAATACAAGTCCAGTATATTCTTGCTAATTGGCTAATAAAACAAGCTAAGCTTGAATATAAAAGAGGAAATAAGCTTCTTTCGTTTAATAATTTATTATTAATGATTTGGTATTATCCAATTAATCGTGGAATTATCTTAAATTTATTTCGCTCTACAATCAAAATAATCAGTTGGCCTGTTCGAATAATTTCTAAAGCAATAAAAATTGTTACTTCCGAAATAATAGAATTATTTGATCATTTTATGATAACTGGGTATCCTAATTCACCTTTAGGTACTAGAATTAGACGTTCTTACTGGAGTAAAAGATTAAAAAGAAATGACTTGAGACTTATTGGTCGAGGAGCAAATATTATTTCAGAAGATTCTTTGAAAATTGGAAAGAACTTTGCTTTAAATGATAATGCTATTATTGTAAATATTCACTCACATGGCTGTTATATAGGAGATAACGTCAGTATTTCACATGGTAGTTATCTTCAAACATCTAATCATAATATAGAGGATATTAATAAATCTTATCTAGAAGAGCACACTTGTAAATCCGTTCCTTATAACAATTCTCTTTATTCAATTGTTATAGAAGATGATGTTTGGATAGGGGTATACTCGATTATTCTTTCAGGAGCCCATATTGGGAAAGGATCTGTAATAAGTGCCGGTTCAGTAGTCTCCTCTTATATTCCTCCTTATTCTATTGCAGTTGGGAATCCAGCACGAGTAATCGCAGATAGAAAGAAATTAGCTGAATTTAGAAAAGAAAAAGGGAGAGAAGAATCCGATGAATAGATTTGATGAAATCGAGTTAGGTCAAACCACTGAGATTAGTCATACTATTACAGCCGAAGATATTAGGAAGTTTACAGATCTCACAGGGGATGATAATCGGCTCCACACAGATCCTAATTATGCAGCCAAGACCGTTTTCAAAAAACCTGTTGCTCACGGGATGTTAGGCGCATCATTTATTTCAACTATTATCGGTACAAAACTACCTGGTGATGGAGCCTTGTGGTATTCACAGACTTTGGAATTTCTTAAACCAGTTCGTGTCGGAGATGTACTACGTATAACAGCTGAAGTAATAAAAAAGATTAATAGAACAAAAACAATTGAGCTTCAAACGACTATATATAACCAATATAAGCAAAAGGTCACTACAGGAATTGCGAAAGTTAAATTAGTTGAAGAAGATTCTCCAATTGCAATAGGAAAGAAGAAAAAAGAAAAAAAAGCTGCATTAATTATTGGTGCTACGGGTGGTATTGGAAGTGCTGTTTGTTTTCAGTTGGCAAAAGATGGTTTTGACATCGTGATTCATTATTTCAATAATAAATCCAAAGCAGATAAACTAAAAAAACAATTGGTTAAACAGGATACAAAAGCAGTTGTTGTTTCAGGTAATATAGTTTCGCTGTCTAGTGTTCAGGAAATAAAAGAAAACGCATTAAGAGCTTTTAGTAATATATCTGTTATCGTCAACTGCTCTACTATTCCAGTTGCGGCTGTGAAATTTTCAAAACTCGAATGGGAAGATATACAATCTCATTATGATGCAAATATCAAAGGATCCTTCAATCTTTTGCACACATTTGTACCGGATTGGGAGAAGAAAAGTTTTGGGAAATTTATAGCATTAACAACCTTGTATACTGAACAACCCAAAACTGAGCTTCTTGGCTATATTACAGGTAAGACAGCTTTGAATGGATTTATCAAAGCTTTGGCATTTGAACTTGCTCCTAAGGGAATAAGACTCAACCTTGTTTCGCCTGGCATGGTTGATACATCGTTAATTGCGGATGTTCCTGAAAAGGTAAGATTATTGTCAGCAGCCCAAACACCATTAAGAATTCTAGCCACAGCTGAAGATGTAGCAGGTGCAATCAGCTTCCTTGCATCAGACAAATCGAATTATTTAATAGGCGAGACTATCAGAGTTAATGGTGGACAATTCATGCTATGATGGAACTAAAATTTTCTGAAATTATAAATCAAAATAAGGAATTAGAAAATAAACTTCAATCTAGTCCTTTTCGTATTACTATACTTTCGAATATTATAGTTCATCAAATTAAAGAAATATTGGAATATTCCTTGAGAAAAAAAGGAATTAATGCCAATGTCAAATTTGGTAATTACGATAATATTGTTCAGGATAGTCATATACATAATCAATCAAACGCAGTAATTATTTTCTGGGAATTATGTAATGTTATTGAGGGTCTACAATACAAAATAGGAGTTTTAGATAAAAATGAGTTAGATGATATACTTGAAATGACAAAGTCAGAAATTGATCTTGTACTGAAGCAATTTGAAAAAACTTCACTTGTACTTATTAATAGGTTTACATCTCTACCATTTTCTAATTATAATATCCGAAAGAATAATATGGAGGAGTTAGCGGAGCTGTTGAATTCATACTTAGAAGAAAAATCATCACCTAATTTAAAACTAGTTGATATTGATAAAATTATTGCTTCTGTTAGCGTCGATAATAGTGTAGACTTAAGATTTTTCTATTCTTCAAAAGCGCTCTACTCCATTGATTTTTTTAAAGCCTACTCATTGTTTGTCAAGCCTTTTTTCATGTCAGCTAACGGTAATGCGAAAAAAGCCCTGATTTTTGACTGCGATAACACTCTTTGGAATGGGATTTTGGGAGAAGATGGTTTTAATAATATTGAAATGTCAACATCAACCAATAAGGGAAGAATTTTTGCTGAAATACAGTCAATTGCATTGGAGCTCAACAATCAGGGAATATTGATAGGAATCTGTAGTAAAAATAACCCAAAAGATGTAGATGAAGTGATTGAATTTCATCCAGATATGTTGTTAAGAAAAGAATATATTGCTGTTAATAAATCTAACTGGTCAGATAAGGTGACAAATCTTCAAAACATAGCTCAAGAATTGAATATTGGTTTAGACAGTATAGTTTTTATAGATGATTCCTCTTTTGAAGTAAACATGATAAGAGAAAAATTGCCAGCGGTTACAGCTTTACAAGTGCCGGGAAAACTACATGAATATCCTAAAATGCTTAGGGAGAAAAAAAGTCTTTTTTATAACCTTTCCTCTACAATTGAAGATAAAACAAAAATTAAAATGTATAAACAACAGACAAAAAGAGAGGCCAGTAAGAAAGACTTTAACGATATAGAAGATTATCTAAGTGCGCTTGAACTAAAATTAACCATTTACGAAGATGATGAAACTATTATTCCTCGAATGTCTCAGATGAGTCAAAAAACAAATCAATTCAATCTTACTACCAAGAGGTATACGGAAGCTGATATTAAAAACTTCATAGATGCTCCTGATTATGATGTATACGCATTTTCTGCAATAGATAAATTTGGAGATAATGGTATAACAGGCTTGAGTATTATTGCTGTAAAAAACAAAAATAAAATAGCTGAGGCTGAAATTGACACTTTTTTGATGAGTTGTAGAGTTATTGGACGTAATATAGAATATAGATTTATTTACGAGATATTAAATTCTATCCATGCTAGAGGAATAAATAAAGTTAGGGCAACATATGTTCCTTCTGAAAAGAATAGTCAAGTTGAATCATTTTATAAAAATGTAGGATTTTATGAAAAAAAAGGTAACAAGGAACATAATGAATATGTTTTAGACCTATTAAATTATAACCCTAAAAAAATAGATTATATCAAAGTTACTTATAGAAATGATATTTGAATAAAATCAAGAATAAAATAAAACATGTGATGTCATTGGTTTTTAAAGTGGACATTTCCGAATTGCCTGACAATTGCTCTTTTGGTGATTTTGTTCGATGGGATTCTTTAGGACATATGAATCTGATTGTGGCCTTAGAGGAAGAATTTAATATAACATTTTCTGATGATGATGTGTTAGACATGCTCAATATTGATCTGATTTACAATATAATACTTTCTAAAAATAATCAGTCAATGGAATAAAAACATGCTCTGTTTATTAATTATAATGATAATTAATAAAATAAAGGAGGTGGATAATATTGTATTGTAATGAAAAATTGAATCTTTTGTCTAGGAATCTAGTTCTCTCATTTAAATGATTATGCTAATAACTAAGAGAATCCCTTAGTTGAACTATTAGTTTCTTTAATTAAAGTTTAACAATTTATTATTTGTACCCTGAACGTAATTTTGTTTACTAAGGTTATTTTAAAGTATATGATATACGTATGACGAGGTTAAGACTAATTACCTCAAAAAATCTTTTTTGGGAGTTGACTGGCAAAAGAAAATATCTTGGAAAAAGTGCAAAAATGTATTCCTATGATCCAAGGTCTTGCCATTTATTTTCATTTGGAAGAAATGCCATTTTTGCAGCATGTCGGATTTTGAATATCACAGAGAATGATGAAGTGCTAGCTCCTGCATGGATTTGCGATGAAGCTCTGCAACCTTTTAGAATTATCGGATGTAAAATCTCATTTTATTTAACCAATCCAAATACATTTGAGGTTGATTTATTATCAATAAAAAATAAAATTAATAATAAAACCAAGTTAATCCATATTGTTAATCATTTTGGTCATAGCCAGAAATGGGATGAACTTCAAAAAGGTTTAAAATATTATCAAATCCCTATTCTTGAAGATAATGCTTTTTCATTATTTTCTTCTTATAAAGGTAAATCGCTTGGAACTTTTGGAGACCTAGCAATTTTTTCCCTTAGGAAAAGTTTTCCAGTTATTGATGGAGGAATGTTACGGATTAACAATAATAAGTATAAACTCTCATCTTTAATTAAAGAATCCAGATGGTATTATCCTTCAGAGAGATATCAAGCTCTATCTCTAATAGAAGTATTTGTTAGAAAAAATATTGGTTTTGGGAACACATTAATTAATTCAATAAAAAAAAAGCATAAACCTATTCCAGGAGTAAAATCAAAACCCCCATTATTTTCTGATAAAAAAAAGGGTGTTCCTAATTGGCCGCGTGGTGCAATAAGCTCTGAGTTTTCCTGTAATTATCTACGACCAATCTCTAGGCTATCAAGATTAATACTTAGAGGCCAAAGTGAGGATATAATTAAGAATATTATTAATAAAAAAAGAAGTTCATATAATATTATTATCAATGCATTAAAGGATTTAAAAGGAATAAAAATTATTAATTCTGTTCTAAAAGAAGGTGAAGTTCCTTATTCTGTATCTATACTTATAAAAAAAAATAGGGATGGTGTTTTGCAAAATTTAGAAAAAAAGTATCCTGTGATGGCCTGGCCAACTTTACCTTTAGAGATCATAGGAAAAATTGATGAATTTCCAGATGTTAAGAAACTTGGAACTCAATTACTGCAATTTAATTTACAAGGCCCCCTAATTGATATAGCAGAAAATGATGAGTTGTTGAAACAATTAGTTTACGATTTAAAAAAGTCATTACAAATATAGACTGTTGAAAACCGTATGGATTAATAACCCTGAGGAATTTCAGGTTATTGCCAATAAATGGGACGAAGCTCTTTTCGAATCAGGTGATGACAATCCTTTTCTCTTGTCCTTTTTTATTCTCATATGGTGGAAATATTATGCTGAAAAAAGAGAATTCTTAATTTTTGTTGTTTACGAAAAAAATAAAATTATTGGTGGCATCCCATTATGCGTTGAAATAATCAACGGAAAGCGCAAGCTGGTTTATCCCGGTGAGACAGCGGCAAATTATACTGAATTCCTATCGATTAGCCCAAAAATCGATTTGTTGAATTTATTGGCAAATGAACTTATTAAACGATCTAATTGGGATGTTTTATGTCTGGATCGATTTCGAACTTCAAAGTTAATTCATAATTCTAGCAAATCTCTTCCTTCCGCAATAAGGCTGATACACTACAATTCTAGTCCAGCATATGTCATTGATCTTAATAAAGATGATATTTTAACATTTTCTTGGCTTCCCAAAAAATTGCGCTATTATTTGCGAAAATCTAGAGAAGGTCTATCGAATATTGGCAATATAGAATTAGTCCAATTGACAGAGAGGAATGAGATTATTCGGATTATTGATGAATTTTATAAACTTGGTGTTAAATCATTTTCATCAAGGGGAAAAATAAATGAATTTGAAGATGAAAAATATAAAGCATACTTTAAGGAATTACTTCTTGAATATCATAAGAATGAGATGTTAGACGTAAATGTTTTGTATGTAGATGATCTTATTATTGCTATTCACATAGGATATACTTTAACAAAAAACATAAACTATGTTTTAACAACAATTAATTGGGAAGTATCTGAATTAAATCCTGGACACCAGTTACTATTTGAGTTAGTAAAATTAGGAGCTTCTCGTGGGGACCAATATCTTGATATGTATACTGGAGATGTACTATATAAAAGACAGTGGTGTACTGAAAAAAAATCCGTTAACAAAATAATCATTGTGCGTGATACAGTAATGAAAAAGGTTATTAGAAATTTAATTTCGTTCTTTGATCATTTTAATTTTATAAAACGATGTTGGTATTTAGGAAAAAGAATAAAGAGACGTTTATTTCTTAAATAATGAAGAATTTAATTAGGGAAAAAATTCGACTAAACCTTAGTTCTCTAAAAACAAAAATTTTTGGTGGAGGTCTGATTTTAATATACCATAGAGTAACTAATATTAAGCCTGATGTCCAAGTATTATCAGTTTCGCCCGAAAATTTCTCTGAACAAATGAAAATTTTGAAGGACTATTACAATCCGATTAGTTTAATTCAACTATATGAAGCATCAAAAAAGGGTACAATTCCGCCTAAATCTGTTGTTCTAACTTTTGATGATGGATACGTTGATAATTTTACGGATGTAAAACCAATATTGGATTATTATAATATTCCTGCCACAATTTTTGTAACAGCGGGATTAGTAGATAATGAAAAGGAATTCTGGTGGCATGAATTAGAACAAATAATTTTTTCAAACAAGAAATTACCAGCAGATATCAATATTAAAATCAATAACAAAGAATATCATTGGGAGTTAACAATTCCTGAACAAATTGGAACAGAGATTGATAGTATTGATTTTAATTGGGGAATAACAGATCCTTCTCCTTCTAACAGTCGTCAGCGAATGTATTCTGATTTATCGACAATTATGGATACAATGAAAAAAGATGATCGTGAATTTATATTAAAAACCTTTCGAGAATTATCAGGGTTTCATCCTAAAATCAGAAATAAGTTTAGAGTGCTTTCATCTGAAGAACTCATAGAGTTAAAAAAAGGAAATTTAGTTGATATCGGCGCACATACTCTCTGGCATTCTCCATTACCTTATTTAACTAAAGAAGAACAATGGAATGAGATCAAGGGTAGTAAAGATATTTTAGAAAAAATTATTGGTAAACCAGTCAGGACTTTTGCATATCCCTATTCCAATGAAATTGGTTTTAACCAGAATACTATTGATTTAGTTCGATCGGCAGGTTTTCAGGTTGCCTGTGCATACACTCCGGGACAGGTTAGATTCCGTTCTAACCCTTTTCAGTTTCCAAGGCTTTTAGTACGAAATTGGGGAAGCGATATTTTTCGTGAAACCCTAAAAGAATGGGCTAATTAATTCTATGAGAATCCTATTTTTTGGACTTGAGAATAGTATCCATATTAATAGAACATTAAGTTGGTTTGTTGAGCGTGGTCACTTTGTTTCTATGATTAGTAGGGCGTCTTCAACAAATATTCCAGGGGTGCATTATTATGATATAGATAAAATGGTACCAAAAGGTATATTAGGTCGATTTTTTATTAGATTAAACCAATCCCGATTTCATAATAACTATTTTTATGTAATCACAAAATTCCTAGCATTAAGAGAACTATTAATTAACAAAGATTTTGACATGATTTTTTCTTATACAGTTTTTAATGTTTTTCCAGGCTATCTTTCTTTATTCTCTGGATTTAAACCATATGTGGTCATGCCTTTGAATGGGGATTTATTATGGGAAGTTAGAAGCAAATCCCAAGGTATTCTGGATCATCGACAAAAATGGTTTGTTAAATTTGCCATTAGGCAAGCTGATATTGTAACAGCCTCATCAAGGCAAATGTATAATGCCTGGTTAAAACATGGAGCAAATCCTAGTAAGATAAAAATAATAGTTGATCCAGGAACTGATACAGAAATTTTTTCTCCTAGACCTAAGGATAAAGATCTTATTGATCAACTAAATATAAAAGATAACCCAGTGGTATTGAGTACTAGAACTCTAGGAGGGTTATACAATGTTGATTATATAGTTAAGGCAATCCCAAAAGTTTTAGAAAAAATGCCTTCGACAAAGTTTGTTTTTATTTGGCATAGTGCTGAAGAAAATCAAAAAGAATATTTGAGAACACTTGCTGAGCAATTAGGAGTTGAAAACAACATTATTTTTTTCGGGCATTTATCAAGTTATAGCGATGTTGCAAGATTTTTTAGTATTGCTGATGTTTTTGTTTCTTTATCAGGATATGACACTGTTCCAAATAGTCTTTTAGAAGCTATGGCAAGTGGAGTTCCACCTATCTGTGCGGATTTACCCCCTCTCAGAGAGTGGATCAATGATGGACATAATGGATTTATTGTTCCACAGCAAGATTCTGAATCAACTGCTTCCAAAATAATTGAGATCTTATCGGATAGTGACTTAGCTAAAAAGTTTTCAAAGATAAATCGCAATTTAGTTGTTGAAGCAGCTGATTTTAAATCTCAGATGTTAAAACTAGAATCTATTTTTAATAGTTTAATTTAATATAACATATGTTCAAGGATAAGGAAATCTAAGGATAGTCTGATCATTGAGAACTGATATCTTCATTCATATACCTAAGGCTGCGGGATCAACTCTTACTACTATACTTGATCGAGAGTATGATCCTAGTTTAACCTATACAATTGAAGGAGATATTGAGCAATCAATAAGAAAATTTGTTAGCCTCAGTAGTAATTATCGTGATAAGATTAAGTTGCTTCGAGGTCATATTCCTTATGGTTTACATAGGCATATTAATAGATCCTCAAAATATTTTACTATGATGAGGAATCCAGAAGATAGGATTATTTCTTATTACCATTATGTTCTTAGAAGTAAGGATCATTATCTTCATGATGAAGTTGTGGGTGGTAAAATGTCTCTTAATTCATTTATTAAAAGTCAAATTACTTTAGAACTTGATAATGATCAGACGCGACATCTTTCAGGTTTATTTTATGATATTCCATTCGGTAAAATCACAGAAGATATTTTAGAAGTTGCAAAGAGAAATATTGATAAAGATTTTTTAATTGTAGGATTATCCGAGAAATTTGATGAGAGCTTACTTTTGATGAAAAAGTTCTTAAATTGGCGTCACCTACCGTTATATGTACGAAAAAATGTTACAAAAAATAGACCTGAAACCAATACTTTTAACTCTCAGGATCTAAATCTTATTCGTGAATATAACAGTTTTGATGTTCAATTATACTCATATGCTGCAAAAAAATTTGAAGACAAAGTGGAACAAGAATATAAAGAAATAAAAAGAGATCTTAAATTATTCTTAGGAGCAAATATCCTTTATCAAAGGATTGAACCAAAAGTCAGAAAAATAAAAAGAACTTTTAGTCAAGAATTTTTTTTCACAAAGTAAGGGTGGAATTATCTATTTAACTAACTCAACAATTTTATGAACATTCTTGTTGTCGGTGGTGCAGGATATATTGGTGGTTATTTATGTGATGTCTTGAAAAGAGATGACCATTCTGTATCAGTTTATGATAACTTGATATATGAGTCCAGATTCTTAAAGGATGTACACTTTATTCATGGTGATATTAGAGACAGGAAAAAACTATTAAATATTATAAATGATTTTGATGTTGTTGTTTGGCTTGCTGCTATTGTAGGCGATGGTGCATGTGCTGTTGATCCAACATTAACTAAGACTATTAATGAAGATTCTACAAAATGGCTTGTTGATAATTATAAGGGAAAGATTGTATTTGCTTCAACATGTTCAGTCTATGGAATACATGATAAACTTATTGATGAAGATGCCGAATCTAATCCTCAATCAATTTATGCTTCAACAAAACTTGCTGCTGAGCAATACATTATTTCGAATCATGAAAATTATTTGATCTTTAGGCTTGGGACTCTTTTTGGTCTTGGAGATTCATTTTCTAGAATTCGTCTCGATCTAGTTGTAAATATTCTTACAACAAGAGCCGTTAAGGGTGAGGTTCTTACAGTTTTTGGTGGCGAACAATGGAGGCCTCTCTTGCATGTAAAAGATGTTGGTGAAGCAATTTCTTTTTGCATTGAGAAAAAAGTAAGAGGTCTTTATAATCTTTCATATAAAAATTTTATGATACATGAAATTGGAGAAGAAATTTCTAAGATAATTCCTAACACAAAAATAGAATATGCTCATATAAAATTTGAAGATCAAAGAAATTATAAGGTCAAAACTGATAGAGTTTTAGCCACAGGTTGGGAACCTCGATATGATATATCTGATGGAATTAAAGAAATTTCTCAATTAATTAAAGAAAATAGGATTGTTGACATAACAGATCCTGTTTATCAAAATGCTGTATTTATGGAGGAAAAATATGGAACTTAAACAGGTTGAAGGAGGTATTCACATAGATGAAAGAGGTGCTGTAAGTTTTGTTAATGATTTTCAGTTTGATCAAGTAAAAAGATTTTATACTGTTAGGAATCATAGATCTCCATTCATTAGGGCTTGGCATGGGCATAAAAAGGAAGGGAAATATGTTACTGTTGTTAATGGTAGTGCTATAATTGGAGCTATTAAAATTGATAATTGGGATAATCCTTCAGCAAATAAGGATATCTCAAAATTTGTTTTATCTTCAACAAAGCCATCTATTCTTTCAATTCCTCCTGGTTATGCTAATGGGATGATGACATTAGAAAAAGACACAATAATTATGGTGTTTTCAACTTCTTCCTTAGAAGAAAGTTTAAATGATGATATACGATTTGATGCAAGGCAATGGGATATTTGGAAAATTGAGGAAAAATAAAATCAAGGATGTCAAAAGAAATTAAAATAGTTGTCTTAGGTGGTTCTGGGATGCTCGGTAGCATGATTAATGATTTTATTTCGAGAAATTCTAATTTTAGCATTACTTCTACTGTTAGAAACAATGAACTTATGAACAAGTGTAAATCTGTTTCCCCAAAAATTAATTGGGAAATATTAGATGTATTAGACACTAATGAAAATGAACTAGATAAAATTATAGGTGATAGCAAATGGTTAATTAATGCTATCGGTGTTATTAAGCCTTATATCCATGAAGAAAAACCTTTAGAAGTTGAAAGAGCTATAAAAATAAACTCTTCTTTTCCTTATTTGCTTGCTCGTATTGCAAAGAGAAAAGGTGCGAAAATATTACAAATTGCCACAGATTGTGTATACAGTGGAAATAAAGGCTCCTATCTAGAGGATGATTTTCATGATGCTTTGGATGTTTATGGTAAATCAAAAAGCCTTGGAGAATGTTGTTCTGATGTAGTCTCTAATATTAGGTGCTCAATAATTGGTCCTGAATTCAAAGGCAACCTTTCTCTTTTACAATGGTTCCTCGGCCAACCTAATGGTACAAAGCTAAATGGATTTGTTAATCATGACTGGAATGGAATTACAACCCTTCATTTCGCAAAAATATGCTATAGTATTATAAGGAATAAACTTGAAATTGGATATCTACATCATCTTATTCCATCAGATAAGGTAAATAAATACGATTTGCTTCTAATGTTTAAAAGATATTTTGGGCGTGGAGATTTGGTAATTAATTCCCAAAAGGCTGATCAATGTATAGATAGAACTTTATCTACGAAAAATCAGGATTTAAACTTACGTATTTGGAATTCAGCAGGTTTTACAAATCCTCCAAGTGTTGAAGAAATGATTAAAGACTTGGGAAAATATAAATATAGTTTCTTATGAAGATTCTTACAATTCTTGGAACTAGACCTGAGATCATTCGTTTATGCAGAATTATCGAAAAGTTAGATTGTTTGTGTAACCAGATTATTGTTCACACAGGCCAGAACTATGATTATAATTTAAATGATGTCTTTTTTAAAGAACTTGGTGTCAGAAATCCGGATTACTTTTTAGATGCTAAAGGGAGCTTTGGCGACCAAATTGCAATAATTCTTTCCAAAATGGAGAAGATTCTCCTTCAAGAGAAGCCAGATCGTTTTCTTGTACTCGGAGATACTAATAGTAGTCTTGCAGCAATTATTGCAAAGCGACTTGGGATCCCAGTATATCATATGGAAGCAGGCAATAGATGCTATGATGATCGAGTACCTGAAGAGGTAAATAGACGAATTATTGATCATTCAAGTGATGTCCTCTTGCCATATACAAATAGGAGCAGACAAAATTTAATTAAAGAAGGAATAGCGGGTGAGAGAATATATGTTACTGGAAATCCAATTAATGAAGTTATCAATTTTTATGCATCAAAAATAGAGGCATCAAATGTCCTAACTAAACTTAATCTAAAATCGAGAAAATATTTTTTAGTAACAATGCATCGCCAAGAAAATGTAGATGTTGAAAAGAGATTACGGTCTCTAATAGAGGCTTTAGACTTATTGCAAAAAGAATATGATTTTCCAGTAATTATAAGTACACATCCAAGGACTAAGGAAAGAATAAAATCTTTTGGCCTCAATACAAAAAACAATCATTTAAGGTATCTTGAACCTTTTGGTTTTTTTGATTTTATCCAATTAGAAAGAAAAGCCTTTTGTGTATTGTCAGATAGTGGAACTGTTCAGGAAGAATGTTGTATAATGAAAACCCCGAACATTACGATCCGAGACGTTACTGAGAGACCAGAGACCATTGAATGTGGTAGCAATGTGCTTACAGGAGTTGAATCAGATAAGATACAAAATTCTGTTAGAATTGTGGTAAATCAAAATTGTGATTGGATTCCCCCAAAAGAATATTTAAAAGAAAATGTTAGTGATACTGTAGTCAAGATATTACTTGGTTTACGTCCTCAAGTTCGATTATAAATTCAAATATTAAAGTTTCAATAATAATTCCAGTATATAATGGCTCAAATTATCTTGGTGAAGCTATTGATAGTGCGATTGCCCAAACCTATGAAAATATTGAAATAATTGTTATTAATGATGGATCAAATGATTTGAATCGTACGGAAGAAATTGCCTTATCTTATAAAGATAAAATAAAATATTTCAATAAAGAAAATGGTGGGGTGTCAACAGCTCTAAACCTTGGTATAGAAAAAATGACAGGAGATTTTTTTTCATGGTTAAGTCATGATGATTTATACTATCCAAATAAAATTGAAAGGCAATTAGATTTTTTGAATGGTAGGGATCACATCATCCCTTATACTGATGTTCAGTTTATTGATTATGAATCAAAGCCCACAAAAATTCAAAGATTTGATCATCCAGACAGCTCTAAATTTCTTTATTATTTAATGACTAGCGGACCTCATGGTTGTTCGCTTTTGATACCTAAAAAATGTTTTTCTGAAGTTGGGCTATTTGAAAAAGAATTCAAAACAACCCAAGATTATAGAATGTGGTTTAGACTTGGGAAAAAGTTCAAGTTTATTCATATGCCAGAGGTTTTGATAAAATACAGAATTCACAAAAATCAGGGTGCGATAAAATATAATGAACTTGCAAAAAAAGAAGATGATAATTTACATGTTTGGTTTCTAAGAAATCTCTCTAGAGAAGAATTAAATTGTTTATCCTCAGGGAATAAAGGTTTGTTCTGTTCTGAGCTTGCTTTATTTTTTTTGAAGAGACATTTGTCAAAGGCTGCTAATCTTGCATTTATACAAGGCTTAATTTATTTTTTTTCAAATTCATTAAAGTCATTGAGACAGTATATTTATAATAATATTTTATATATGAAAAGAAGATATCTTGGAGCATTATGATAGGATTAATTTTCAATGATAGTAAGATTACTAGATTGAACAATGTTATAAATCGTATGAGGATTAATTGAAATCGGCATTTGTAATTGGATCTGGAATCGCTGGATTATCTATAGCCGAAATACTTTCTCGAAATGGATATAAAGTTACTATACTAGAATCCCAGGATAAAATAGGTGGTGAAGCATCACTCGCAACACAAAAATGGTACCACACAGGGTGGCTATATGCTCCTTTATTAAATAAAGCGGCAATGATGGGATGCTATAAGGCACTACAACTTTATGAAAAAATATATAGTGGAATCTTTTCAGATAAAAGCATCAATCTAAAACTTCGGAGTACTGGCGTTACCTATTCCAATTCAGAGAATGGTTGGTTTAGTGATGAAAGGATATTTTTTTTGTATGCACTTTCAACTTATGAAATGTCACAATTATCTAAGATATTCTGGCCTTTTTATTTAAGGTTTGTTCCATTTAGAAGACTAAGGAAGCTTAACTATGATATAACTCCTTTGACTAAAATTGATGAAAATATGAAAAGGTTAATGAATAGATGGGAACAGAACGAAAATGGTTATAAGAGATATAAAGTCATTAGATCTAATGATGCAAAGATAGATACAGGTAAAGTGACCAAATCTCTTGTTTCTCAACTTAGTGATAGAACAGAAATCATAACAAATGCAAAACCTGAGTTTAGAGAAAGCAAAGGTCAAACAGAGGTTAAGTTAGATGGTATTTATTTTAAACCAGACATAGTAATTTTGGCTTCTGGTAAAGCTGTACCCGATAACTTAAGAGAAATTGGATCTAAGAAACTTGCAAGTAAAATTGAATCAATCAAAAGTCCAATCCTTGTTTTAAAAAATGAAATTTCTTACCCAGATTTTATAAGATTTACACCTTTCGTAGAGCATACTATTAATCATATTAAATTTAGTTTATCGGATGGTAATCGAGTTTCTACGGTTGGATCTTATTATAGTTTTCCAACTGATTCAGAAGTAGATATTTCATACTATGAAAATAAAATGTGCGATAAAATTGGACTTTCAAAGTCTGATGTATTGGGTAGCTATTTTGGGATAAAAACAGAATATCTAGATGGGGCGGAGCGACGGTATAACCACGCATTAGAAAAAGTGAATTCGAATACATTCATTGCATTGGCTGGTAAGTTTAGTCAATTTCCTTTACTAGTTTACGATTTTTCAACAAAAATGGGATTGTCATTTGATCAAAGAAAAAGTTTTGAAAAGATCACAATAAGTTCGGATATATTTAATGAAACATATCCAGCTCAACTAGTTAATAATAGAAAAGGATTTATTAAATCATGAAAGTTGTTTCATACCCAGAAAATTTTGTTGAGGATATTTTAAGCAAATTTCGTCATATAATTAATTCAGGTCAGGTCGCAGAGGGAAAATACTATAATGCCGAAGATGACTATATTATTGGTAAAAAGTCTGTACCAGTTAACTCTTGTGGGGCTGCATTATTTGCACTCCTGGCTTATCAGAAATTCCAAAGGGGTAAGACTAAAATCATTTTACAATCGAATACTATGCGTGGTTTATATACATTGTCCCGATTACTAGATTTTGAAGTCATTGTTTCTGATTGTTCGATAAAGCCAGGTTTTCTTGCGATGGATCCTAACTCCTATGCTAAAATTTTATCAAGTTTAGAGAATAGTAATGATATCGATAAAGCGGTAACTATTTACTCATTGATTGGTGGTTATTTTTGTAATGCCTATAGTGAAATAGAAGATATCAGCAGGAATAATGATATTCCATTAATTATAGATATGGCTCATGGCCACTATCTTGATTCTATTACTATGTCTGATTATAGTCACTTAGCTTTTTCATTTTATGGGACAAAAATTCTTCCGGCTGGGGAAGGAGGTCTAATTTCAACCGTTGATATTGAAATGTTTAATTGGATAAAACGCTTTTTGATTTATGATCGTTTTGATTATGAACTTCAATATGGATTAAACCTTAGAGCTAATGAATTAACGGCATGTATTATGCACGAGCTTATGACTCAAAATAAATGGAAGCCTTTTTTCAAGGATATTAGAGTGTCTATTGCCAAAAAATATAAAAAGATATGTATTGAACATAATATCAACTTTTTGGATTTTGAAGACGCTTTAGATTATAATGCTTACAAATTTATTGTTTTTGATAGATATGATGATGTTTTGAAAAAAAATACTTTGTTAACAAAACATAATCCAACATCACCTGTATTCGCTGAACATTTACTTAACAAGAAAAAAATTCTGGAGCATTGGTGTCCCCCTACCTATCCTGACCTATATGATAGCATTCTTTCATAAGGCTGTTACCCGAGTAAAAATAGTAATTGCTTTTTTTGTTCCTATCCCGATTAAGAGATTTCTATTAAAGTTGTGGAAATTAACTTATATCATTTCTCCATTTTCAATAAAATTAAAAAGAGAAATCCCAACTAATTATAAGATTGGAATGGCTGTTCTTGCATTTGAACGACCAGAGTATTTACGGCCTTGTTTAGATTCTCTTTTTCAAACGGATATAGAAAATTATGATATCACATTTTTACTCCAAGATGATGGAAGTTCTGATCCTCTAGTTAAGGATATATTAAATATAGAACGTTTACCTAAGTACAAAATTCACCGTTTATTTACAGAAAAAGGACATCATTCAGCAGGAGCAGCTATTAATAAAGCGATGCGGAATCTAATGGAAATAGATGATTTTGATATAATTGGATGGTGTGATCCTGACACGATTTACCATAAGGAATGGTTAGACAAATTAATGAAAGTAGCAATTTGGGCTAAGAAAAAAAATAGAACCCATTTGTTGGGATCCTTTAGTGCTTTTAATTCTAGTGATCCAGGTCATATAGTAGAGGGGCCCTTTCCTACACCTTATGGAAGGTATGTTATTAAAAATAAAATGGGTTTAGCTAATAACTTTTATTTCAAAGAAGACTTTCTCAAACTAGGCTTCTTTGAAGAAGACATGCATGAAGAAGCAATAATGGCCCAGAAATTTAAAAAACTTAAAGTAAGCAATTTTTGTCTTAACGAAAGTCATGTAGAACATATTGGAATTAAATCTTCTCTTAATGATCAGGCACGAATTGATCGGGTAAAAAAGCAACCAGATAGTTATGTCAGAGCCCCACACGGTAGAAATATGCCTTCAAGTAACTGGCCTAATTTTGTTGCAGAATATGAAACTTTAGGATATTACAAATATATAAAAGCCTCTGAAACGTTTGGCTTGGATATTTCTTCATCAGATATGGAATTAGATGTTGTAATTCTAGTTGCAAAAAAAGATTTAATGATGCTTGATTTAACTGTAGAGTCTGTTATGAAGTATTTAAAGCATCCTATCAACAATTTTTTCATCATAGGGAAAGAAGATAAGAAAATTGAGGAAATTATTTCAAAATTTCAATGTACATTTATTGATGAGGATGAAATTGCCCCTTTAAAATATACTGAAATTGATTTTTCATATCATGGAATTGATAGGTCAAAATGGATTTATCAACAGTTAATCAAATTATCTACTGATAAATTAACAGGGTCTAAATATGTTTTCATGATTGATGCTGATACACTACTTACATCACCTCAAATCTTTCAGAAAAATGGAAAGACTTTATTCCTTCATTCTGATGAGTTTCATTTCCCGTATTTTATACATTTAAAAAAACTTTTGAAATTTATTCCTGAGATAGAATTGTCATTTGTAGCTCACCAAATGATAATGGATAAAGAAAAATTATCTAGAATGAAGGATCAAATAGAGAATTTTCATGAAACAAACTGGATTCATGCAATAACGTCTTTATTAAATAAATCGTTAAAATCACCATTTTCAGAATTTGAGACATATGGCCATTGGATGTTTAATAATTATCCAGATGATATATTTAGGGAATATTGGTTCAATAAAAGATTAGATAGAGAAGATTATTTCATTGCGGAAGATTTAGTAAATAATGGAAGTAATAATATAAGATCATTATCCCTCCATTGTTGATTTTCTCAACAGTAGTTATTATCATTAATTTATATAAAAAAATAAAGATAATTATCTCACGTTTCATTGGTCAAGGCAAGTATAATTATAAGTAAAAATATTCTTGAATTTTCAGGAGTTATTTAACCGTCAAAAAAATTTGAAAAATTATTACCACATTTGTAAAGCCAACGCCATTGAGAAGTCCTTTGATCTGTAAAGAAGTTTTTAAGGGGTTTTCTGATTGCAGTAGGGATATCATTTTCAGTTCTAGGCTTTCGAAGCAAATTAATTCCATCGAGATCATCTTCTTTAATTTTCAACCAATCTGAAAGACATTTAATAAAAAATTTCGGATCATGGAAAAAATGATCATAGTCTAAAATTCGATATATAGATTTATCATCGATTGTTTGAATTTGATTATTAATACAAATAAAATTATCTTCAATTATCTTTGATTGCAGATATACATTGTCAGTCATTTCTCTCCTAATACAACTATAAGTTGCATTAATTGGATTCCTCAAAAGGATTAATAGTCTAGGTGTCGAATATTCCTTAACAATGTTTACAAAATCAATAATATCCCATCTCCTTAAAGTATCTCTTGGATTGGAATAGGGATGAGAATTCCTATCAAATAGAATTAACTCTTCTTTAGAACTAATATCTCTATATTTAGATAATAAACGGTGGATATTGTTTTTCGCCTCAAGTTTTTCATTTGAACTTGATTCCGATTCAAATAGTTTAGAAAAAGAATTATGTAGGTCTACAAGAGGACCTTTCCCATTACTTTCAAAAAGAAAATTCTTTTTCGTTTTAAACTTATGGAAAAGTGCATTGAAAATCATATGGTGTCCAGAACCTTCTACACCGACAACCCAAATAAAAATCATTTAATCCTCCTGATAGTTTATTATCTCAAATATTTTAAGAGTTAATGCTTTTTGAGAATTTTAGAAGATAATCTAACTTACAATCTGAAAGTACCTAGTCAAACTTAAACTTGTTATTAAATTTTTCACTTGGAAAAATATAATGTTATTAGTTATTAACCACTAAAATAGAAGTAAAGATAATGAAAGTAATTATATCAGGCATCACGGGTCAGGATGGATCTTATTTAGCGGAGCTTTTACTGAATAAAGGTTATGAAGTCCATGGAATTGTTCGTCGAAGCAGTTCATTTAATACAGGTAGAATAGATCATATAATTAATAATCAAAAATATCGCAATCAATTTTTTTTTCATCATGGAGATGTTACAGACACGAGTAACCTCAATCGTATTATAGAAAAGGTCAAGCCCCAAGAAATATATAACTTAGCTGCTCAGAGCCACGTTAAAGTATCGTTTGATTTGCCTGATTATACGGCTCAAGTAGATGCATTAGGAACTCTTAGATTTTTGGATGCTATTAGAGAAACTGGAGTTGAAACAAAATTTTATCAAGCTTCTACAAGTGAACTTTATGGAAAAGCACAAGAAGTACCTCAAAATGAAAAAACACCTTTTTACCCTAGATCACCATATGGTGTTGCTAAACTTTATGGATATTGGATAATTATTAACTATCGTGAAGCATATAATCTTTTTGCATGTAACGGAATACTTTTTAATCATGAAAGTCCGAGAAGAGGAGAGACTTTTGTAACAAGAAAAATCACCCGTGCTGTGGCTAGTATTAAGGCTGGTGTTCAAAATTACATTTCCTTAGGGAATCTTGATGCAAAGAGAGATTGGGGATACGCGCCAGAATATGTACGTGGTATGTGGCTAATGCTTCAGCAGGATAAGCCTAGAGATTATGTTCTTGCTACTGGAGAAACTAATTCTGTTAAAGATTTTGTCGATATTGCTTTTAAGGAATTGGATTTAGACCTTGAATGGGAAGGTGATGGTTTGAATGAAAAAGGAATTGAAAAAAAGACAGGAAAAGAAAGAGTTGTAATTAATCCTGATTATTATAGACCAACTGAAGTTGAGATTCTTCAGGGAGATGCCTCGAAAGCAAAAAAAGAATTGGGTTGGTCACCTAAAATAAAATTTGAAGAATTAGTGTCTTTAATGGTTAAAGCTGATTATGAAAAAATAAAAAAAGATGTTTAACAATAAAAATTATTGGGAAGATAAAAGAGTAGCTGTGACAGGAGGAAAAGGCTTCTTGGGATCAGTAGTGGTACAATCGCTAAAAGATAAAAACTGTAATCATATTTCTGTAATTGATCATAATGATTATGATCTTAGAAAGATTACAGATATAAAAAGAATGTATAAAAATGAAGTACCAGATATTGTGATCCATCTTGCTGCTGTTGTTGGTGGAATAGGTGCCAATAGAGTAAATCCAGGTAGTTTTTTCTATGATAATGCAATGATGGGTATTCAGCTTTTACACGAGGGATATATTGCTGGGATAAAAAAGTTTGTAGCTGTTGGAACGATCTGTGCTTATCCGAAATTTACACCAGTGCCATTTAAAGAAGAGAATTTATGGGAAGGATATCCTGAAGAGACAAATGCACCATATGGTATAGCAAAAAAAATAATGCTTGTACAATCACAAGCCTATCGAGAACAATATAATTTTAATTCTATATTCCTATTGCCAGTGAATCTATATGGACCTGGAGATAACTTTGATCCTAATTCATCACATGTAATACCTGCCCTTATAAAAAAATGTATTGATGCGAAGTTTGAAAGAAAAGAAAAAATTGTAGTTTGGGGTACTGGAACACCTACAAGGGAATTTCTATATGTTAAAGATGCCGCAAATGGCATAATTCTAGCAACTGAAAAGTATAATAGTAGTGAACCAGTCAACATAGGAGCAGGGTTTGAAATTTCCATTAAGGATCTTTTAGCTAAAATAGTAAATCTAACTGGTTTTCAGGGCAAGGTTATTTGGGATGAAACAAAACCAGATGGTCAGCCTAGAAGGATGTTAGATACAACTAAAGCGTATAAGGAATTTGGTTTTAAAGCTCAGACATTGTTTCATGATGGCCTGAAAGAAACGATTGGAACATTTATAGATCAATATGCAAAATGATTTAATAAAAAGTAAAGCAATTGGAAAGAAGAATATTAAAAAGGGAAAAAAAGTTCTCTATATTTTCCGCCATGATGAACTATCAGATTATTTTTCTGAGAATGGATCTTTTAATGGTCCAGCTGATTTTCTTTGGGGTTTAGGTTCTTTAAACACTGAAAAAATAGAACGGTATTTTATCAACGCACCTAGGTTAGAAAAAAGAACTGGTATAAGGAAGATAACAAATATATTTGAAAGGCCATTTTCAAAATATACAAAAATTGGATTCCCTATTGAAATATATCCACTTTTTAAAAAACAAATTAATAGAGCAGATGAAATATTTTGTGTTAACGATGCAATAAGTTTAAGTATTCTTTTTTGGAAAGCATTAGGTAAAATGAAAAAAAAGAAAATTCGGTGTATAATAATGAGTTTACAAGAAAGAGAAAAATATTTTAAACTTAGGAAGATAATTATACGTTTTATTTCATTTCTTTTTAGACAGGCGGACACACTTATTACTTTATCAAATGAGGCAAAAAATAATTTTCCCAAAAAATATTATATTGGATCAACAAATGTAGAAACCTGTTATTTCGGAATTGACACTTTATTTTGGACTCCATCTGACTCTATAGAAAAGGATGATTATATTTTATCAGTTGGGAATGATATGAATCGAGATTTTAATACATTGATTAAAGCTCTTCCAAAGACACAAAAATTAAAAATTGTCACAAAAAGAAACTTAGATATTAATAAAAAGAAAATTGATATAATAAATAACTGGGTGTCTGATAATGAATTAAAAGGATTTTACCAAAAGGCAAAAATAGTGATTATCCCTAGTATTAATGTGGAGAATGAATCCCCTGGATTAAGCTGTTCATTACAAGCTCTTTCATGTAAATCTCCTTTAATAATACCAAAAATACCTACGCTTTCTGAGTTATTTCGTGATAATATTGATTGTTTATTTTATGAACCAGAGAATAGTGAAGATTTGAGGGAAAAAATTGAAACTTTGAATAGAGATGAAACAAAAAGAAAAAATCTTTCGAAAAATGGTTATAATACCGTAATTCAAAAATATAATTGTATAACAATGGGGAAAAGGCTAACAGAAATAATTAATGAAGAAAATAACCTAAATCATAGAAAAGGTTTTTTATGAAAATTAGTATAGGTTGTAATATTCAGTCTGGTCCTTTTGGTGGTGGGAACCAATTAAATCGTGCACTCGCAGAACATTTTATTAATCTTGGTCACAAAGTTGAATTTGATTTAATCTCAAAAGATCTTGATTTGATAATTCTAGCTGACCCCCGAACTACACTTAGAAGTATATCATATGGGGATAAAGAAATATTGAAATATTTAATTTTTTCAAACCCTAGAGCTTTAGTCCTTCAAGTAATTCACGAATGTGATGAACGTAAAGGAACTACAGGTTTAAATAAAAGACTTTGGTGGGCCAATAATATAGCAGATCACACAGTTTTTATTTCGGATTGGCAACATAAAATATTTAATGAAAAAAAATTAGTATTTAATAATGATTTAGTAATAAGAAATGGATCAGATGAAACAACTTTTTCATGGGATGGTAAACCACGATGGGATGGAATAAGTCCATTGAAACTTGTTACCCATCACTGGTCAAATAATTGGATGAAAGGTTTTGATATTTATCAAAAACTTGATCAAATGATAAAAAGTGAAAGATGGAAAAATAAGATTGAATTCACATATATAGGAAATATTCCAAAAGATTTTGAATTTATTAATTCAAAACGATTAGAACCATTGTCAGGTGAAAAGCTAGCAAAAGAGTTAAGTCATAATCATATTTATGTCACTGGTTCAATTAATGAACCCGCTGGACTTCATCACATTGAAGGTGCTTTATCAGGATTGCCCATTCTTTATAGAGAGAGTGGGGCTTTGCCAGAATATTGCAATGGTTTTGGAGAATCATTTAAGGGAGTTGATGATTTTGAATCTGCTTTAGAACAAATTATAAAAAATTATCATTTTTTGAATGAAAAACTTATAAAATACCCATATAGTTTTAAAAAAATGTGCATTGAATATGAAGATCTAATTAATAATATGATAAAAAATAAAGATGAATTAATTGAAGCAAGAAAAGCAAGGTCATTATGGTTGTGGAAATTAAAAACTTTTCTAGGGATCACGCCTCGTTTTAATGCCTAAAATCTTTTTCCTTATTCCACAATAATACATAATGGTTTTACCCTCTTGGACCAATGATTTAAATGAAAAAATCTTGGGCTTTCTTTCAAAACTTGAAGTTAGACTTCAACCGGGTAGATATTTACCATGTGTATCTGGTGTAACATACCAAGGCAAGAATGTTTCACTTGGCTTTAGTTGTTTTGCCTTAAAAATTTATTACATGCTTGGTCACTGGGATAAACTAGAAAACGAGGAGCAAAAAAAATGGATTTCATATATTAAATCATTTCAAAATCATAATGTAAAAAATAATTATGATCCAATCAAAAAATATGCATTCATTGACACTTTTCTTATTGATTACCTTGAATCTATTAGAAGAAAAATATCTAAACGGAAACTATTAAATAAAATTTTTTCTATTAGTAATGATGATGAATTTTTGACTAATTCACAAAAAGCTATTATTGCTGAGACCAAACAAGCAATTGCATCACTAGCAGAGATTGGTGAATTCTCCGACATTCCTTATTGTCAATTCCCTAATTCTGAAAAAAAAATAGTAGAATACATGGAAAAATTTGATTGGTCAAAACCTTGGGCATCTGGAGGACAAACATCAGCTCTAACAGTATTTATGGAGTTAGAAGGAAAGCGAAAAATTCCAACAAAGGAAATAATAAGTTTGCAAAATGCTACTAGTTCATTTTTTGAATCAATTGTAGATAGTGATACAGGTGGATATTTCTCTGGGAATATCCCAAATCATGGTATGCTAGTTAATGGAGCAATGAAGGTTTTAACAGCCTTAGATTGGCTAAATGTACCAATTCATTTCCCTGAAAAATTAATTGATACAACACTTAGTATGTTGCCAAAATCAGATGGATGTCATTTAGTAGATGCCGTCTATGTTTTACATCGTTGTTGTCAAAGGACTAATTATAAACGGGATAAAATAAAGGATTATTTTATATCTGTTTTAGATATGATTAGATTGCATCACAACAAGGATGGTGGCTTTTCATATAATATTTCTTCAGCCCAAAAATCATATTATGGTCTTCCAATATCTAAAGGATATAATGAAAGTGATATTCATGGTACAGTTCTATTAACGTGGGCCCTATCTATGATTTTTCAGTTCAATAATTCAGGTTCTGACTGGAAAATAATTAAACCCTAGGATAATTTATGTCTAGAAAAAAAGCAATTATTTTCGGCATTTCAGGTCAAGATGGTTCTTATTTGGCTAAGTCACTTTTATCTAAAGGAGTCAAAGTATTTGGAACTTCTAGAGATGCTGAAGTTCAAGAATTTTCTAATTTGAGGAAACTTGGTATAAAACAACAAATTAGTTTTTTTTCAGTTGCAATTAATGATTTTGGCAGTGTTTTCCAATGCATAAAAAAGATTTCTCCTGATGTAATCTATAATTTAGCCAGCCAGTCATCAGTAGCACTTTCTTTTTCTCAACCACATGAAACTATGGAGAGTATTGAGTTAGGTACTTTAAATATTCTTGAATCAATACGACTCTATGGTAAAGAAATTAAATTTTATAATGCGTGCTCAAGTGAGTGCTTTGGAGATACTGGTCAAGAAAAGGCTGATGAAAACACTCCATTTAATCCATTAAGTCCTTATGCTGTTTCAAAAACCGCAGCTTATTGGATGGTAAAAAATTATAGGGAGGCATATGATATTTCAGCATGTTCAGGAATACTTTTTAATCATGAATCTCCGCTTAGGCAAGACAGATTTGTAACAAAAAAAATAATAAATGCAGCTGTAACTATTTCAAAGGGGGACCAGCGCACTCTTCATCTTGGAAATATAGATATAGTTAGAGATTGGGGCTGGGCGCCAGATTATGTTGAGGCGATGAGACTAATGATGGAGAATAAAAGATCTGAAGATTTTGTAGTTGCAACAGGAGTATCACAATCATTAAAAGATTTTTTGGAGATTACCTTTAAATATTTTAACCTGAATTGGGAAGATCATGTTACAATTGATAAAGGTTTATATCGGCCAACAGATATTACAGTAAATATGGGAAATCCAAAAAAAATAAAAGAAAAATTAGGATGGAAGGCAAACTTTTCACTTAAAGAAACTATTAATAAAATTATAGAATATGTTCTTAAAGAAAAATAAAATGAACTATAGTTCAAGACTTAAAAATATTTTCCCAATTAATTATTTTGAAAAAATAAAAACAAGAAATTGGTTGCCATATTCAAAATTAATTTTATGTAATGATGGATCAGATTGGGTTTTAGATTGGGAAGCTAAAGAGCTAAAAAAAATTTGTGAAAATCTAAAAATATCAACTTTGGATAAAAATTATATAAAAATGTCTAACAAACAATCAGTATTCTACACTAGTCGATATCACGTTTTAAATAATTGGAAAAAACAAAATCATAGAATTGCTTTCCCCTATTTTCATGGAAAACCAAATTCTGATAATGGTTTTCGAAAAATGTTTAATACAATAAAAAAAAATAATAAAGAAATTAATAGAATTCAAGTTAGCCATAGTGAAATGAAAGAGATAATCCTTGACACAGGGATTGATGCAAATAAGGTTTTTTGCATACCCATAGGAATAAATGAAAATTATTTTACAAAGACAACAAAAGATCTTAGATCAAAAATGAGAAAAAAACTCAATATTCCAAAAAATGCAATAGTTATAGGATCATTTCAAAAGGATGGCAATGGTTGGGGAGAAGGATTAGAGCCAAAATTAATTAAAGGACCAGATATTTTTTTAAAAACCGTTAGAATTTTAAAAGAAGAAATACCTGAGTTATTTATCCTTTTGACTGGCCCAGCTCGAGGTTACATAAAAACTGGTCTTGAAAAATTAAAAATTCCTTATTTTCATTTTGTATTAGATAATTATACAGATATTGAAAAATATTATAATGCTCTAGATTTATATATTGTGAGTTCTAGAGAAGAAGGAGGACCAAAAGCAATTCTTGAATCCATGATTAGTGGAATACCATTAGTAACTACAAGAGTTGGGCAAGCTATGGACCTAGTTAATCATGGTAAAAATGCATGGATGGTTGAAACTGAAGATTATGAGGGTTTAGCATATTGGAGTAAATATGCAATTGAAAATAAATCCCAAATAGAACAAATTATAAGTGAAGGTGTGAAGACAGCATTGGAAAATACTTATACTAATCAAATAGACTTATGGGATGATTTTATGAAAGGTTTTGTAAAGTTTTAACTAATTAATTTCAATTATTTTACTTTTCAATATAAGTATTTTTTCAGAATACTTATTTTCATTTATTTTGTTTAAAAATAGGGCTATAAAATATAAACCACATATTGATGGACTGCGTGCAATTGCAGTATTGTCTGTCATCATTTATCATGGTTTTCCAGGTTATTTAAATGGAGGATTTTTAGGGGTAGACATTTTTTTTGTTATATCTGGATATTTAATTACAAAGATAATTTTAAAAGGTATAATGAAAAATGAATTTTCATTTCAAAATTTTTACTACAGAAGAATTAAAAGAATATTACCATCTCTATTATTATTATTATTATTTGCTTCAATTACTGGTGCATTAATACTTTATCCAGATGAATACAAATCTTTAGGGGTCCATATTTTTGGAGGTGTAACTTTTTTATCAAATATTATATTATACAATGAGATCGGTTATTTTGACATAGATGCTCAATTTAAGCCATTGTTGCATTTGTGGTCATTGTCAATAGAAGAGCAATTTTATTTAATTTGGCCAGTTACTTTATTCATTTTTTCAAAGAAATCGACAAAATTTTTTAGACTTATAATTTTTACTTTTATAATATCTTTTGTACTTAATTGTTACTTAGCATATTCAAATCCTGCTTTAGCTTTTTATTTACCTTTTACAAGATTATGGGAGTTAATGGCTGGAGCTATTTTTAGCGATTTAGAATTAAATTCTAATCATTATTCTGTAGTAAAAAATTGGATTAATCAAAAACCAAAAATAAAAAATATTTTGTCATTGGTTTCATTTGGATTGATAATTATAGTAATGTTTTTTTATAATAATTTTGATCATGTAATTATGATTCCTTATATATTAATTGTTTTCTCAACATTCCTAATTATTGCTTTTAGTGAAAAAACAATTGTAGAAAAAAAAATTCTTAGTAATAGGATCCTAGTATATATAGGTTTAATTAGTTATCCTTTATATTTGTGGCATTGGCCAATTTTATCATTTTCATATATAGTATCGAATGGTTTCCCTTCAGGTGAGATTAGACTAGTTTTAATTATAATAAGTTTTTTATTGTCTGTATTGACCTATAATTATTTGGAAAAGCCAATTAGATTTAAGTCAAAAAATATAATTAATAGAAGAATTTCAGGTGGTTTAATTAGCTTGATGATATGTTTATGTTTAATAAGTTATTTAATAGTTCTAAATGAAGGTTTTCCTGAACGGGGTAATAATTTAACCAAAACTGAAAATACAAATTATAAAGATATAAATAAGAATAATATAGTTACAAATGAAAGAATAATTGTAATTGGTGATTCACATGCTCAACAAGTATATCAAAGTTTAGAACTATCAGGTTTTTCTAATATTAAGGTTTTTAGTAAAGGTACGTGTTTTCCTTTTTTAGAAGTAAACACAAGCCGTCATCCTACAAGACTTTGGAAGCAAGAAACTGATTGCCAACCATGGGTTAATAATTCTTATTTAGAAATAAAAAATTTAAAGGATTTCAGTACTGTACTTATAACTTGTTTTTACAATCAATATTTAGATGCTAGGATATTAATTGAAGATGAAAATTTAGATCATGATGATCCAATTAAAGTCTTCCAATATGGAATTAATAGAACAATAAACTATTTATTATCACTGAATAAAAATATTATCCTAGCATTAGACGTTCCAGAATTAAATGGACCTTGTATGCCACCTAGACCATTTATTTTTAATAATCAAAAAAATTGTTTGTTAGAAAAACAGGAAGAAAATCTAAAATCAATTATTTATTCAGATATAATAAAAACTATTTCTGAGAACAATGAAAAAGTCTATATGTATGATCCCAGAGGAGTTCTATGTGATGAGAATAATTGTTTTGGAAAGATTGATGATAATTATTTGTATAATTCTGATGGCAATCATCTTACTAAAAAAGGATTATTCCTAATTGGGAATCATTTTAAAATGAATTTTGATTCTAACTTTAGTATGTAAAAAACGAGATGAATTAATTATAAAATTTATATCATGAAATACATAAAAAATTTTACGTTAAAAAATAAAAATTTTATATATGCTCCGTTATTCAAATTAGGAGAATATAATGGTTCGATTAATGACCCATTTTTTAAATATCTTTTAGAAATTTTATCAGTAGGAAATATAAAATTTAAATTTTGGAAGTTCAGACCAAAAAAAAATAAAATGGAACCAAGGTCACATGTAAGTATGTGGGCTGATATAAATGGTGAATTATATTTTTTTGACAAAAGTGATCATATACAAGAAATTGATATTGAAGCTCTTGAGATTTGTGGAAAATATTTTAAAGATAATTATAATGAAATAGAAATAAAGCGAGTCCTAAGTCAAGAAAATAAAATGAATCATTTTGATAAAATTAAACCATTCTTTTCAGTGGGGGATATTTATCGATTTTACAAATTTTCTCAAAATAATAGTTTTGATATTGATTTTGATTTATGCCAAATAATGAGTTTATATACTTCTCCAGTAAATTTTGTGAAAAAAGGTTATCAAAAAAATTACAGATCTGCTTTTGATCATTCCTTTATTCGTTATAAAACATTTAATCTATTAAAATCATCTAAAGAAATTAAAAGCCATATAAATTTAAGTACTAAAGATAAAACCTGGTTTTATCCCAAAAATTCTCAATATCTTGGATTTAATGAATACTCTAAATTAATCATGAAAACAAAAATTGGAATTGTAAATACGATACCACATAGAATTTTTCCTTGGAAAGTTTCAGAAATGATATCTTTAGGGACGCCGTTTGCTGTCGATGAAAAGCCAATTACGCAATTTCCTCCATTTATAAAATTGAATATTAATGAACATTATATTGATATTTTCCCTGGGGTGTCTTCTTTTAACCATGATTTAAATGCCGACCCATTTTCTATAAATTCTTATTCTTCTCTTTTAAAAACATATGATAACGAACTATTCAAAAACCTATTTATTAAATTTCTTAATAAAATAAAAAATCCTGAACTAATTAAATATTTAACTAAAAATATTATGTCTTTTAGAGACAATATTCTTTTAAATCGCGAATTATTTTTTGATTATATAATAAGTGCTTAAATGAAATCATTGACTTTATCATTATTTTTTTCAAAGGGTATGTCCTTAAAATCATGGGACAAAATAGGTATGTTTGAACGAGAAGTTGCATTATATAAAAAATTACAAGATCATAAAGTAAAAATCAATTTTATTACTTATGGAGATTCGTCTGAAAGTGATTATTCTAAGGTTTTACCTGGGATCAATATTTTGTCAAATAATTTCAATCTTCCTAATTATATATATGAAAAATTTCTTCATCGAATTCACAAGAAGATTTTAATGGATTCTCATATAATTAAAACTAATCAAATGAAAGGGGCAAATATAGCCTTACGATCATCTCTATGCTGGAATAAACCTTTAATTGCCCGTTTTGGTTATATGTGGTCAGAGTTTGCAAAACAAAATGGAGAAAATTCTTTTAAAAAAATTGAAGTGTACGAAAACAAAGTTATTAATTTTTCAAAACGAGTTGTTGTAACTACCAATAAGATGAAAAACAATATAATTAATCGTATTCCAAAGGCTGCGAATAAAACTTTAGTTATTCCTAATTATGTTGAGGTTGATAGATTCACTCCTAATTTTAATAGACAAAAAGAATTTGATCTTCTTTATGTGGGAAGGCTTAACAAACAAAAAAATATTAAATCTCTTATATCAGCAGTTAAATCTACACAAATCAAAACGATGATAATTGGAAACGGTCCACAAAAAAAATTAGTTCAAGAGGCTATAGGAATTTCAAATGGCAAAATTACATGGGTAGAAAAAATTTCTAATAGTGAACTTCCTGAAATTATGAATAATTCATCTATTTTTATTTTACCATCATTTTATGAAGGTCATCCAAAAACACTTATTGAAGCTATGGCTTGTGGTATGCCTGTTATTGGGGCTAATTCTCCAGGTATTAGGGAAATAATAGAAGACGGTAAAAATGGAATTTTATGTAATACTGAATCAGAAAGTATACAAAAATCTATTAATAGTCTTTTATCTAATCCTGAACTTACTCAAAAAATTGGCAATAATGCCCGTGAGTTTGTTTTGAATAATTTTTCTCTAGATAATATTATTAATATGGAAGTTGATCTTTATCGAGATTTGATATAAATATTGGAGTTATAGCAATCATGTCAACATTAAATGATATTTTAAATAAAATTAAAAAATCTGTTATCAATCCAAATGAAAATTCTTTTCATAATTATCCATTTGGAAAAAAACCTTCTGCTGACCGTAAAACTTATCTATCCATATGGGAAGTAGCTAAATCAAAAGAATACTTAGTTGTTGATGATTTTGAAAAAGAAACTGGTTTTTCTATTGAAAAGGAATGGTTCAATAAATTAGCACTTATTACTCAAGTAGTTAAAAAAAAATCAGAAATATGTTATCAACATGGTAGACTCCTTTATTCTGTATTAAGTCAAAATTTTCAAAATCATAGATCTAATTCAATAAATATTTTGGAATCTGGTACAGCAAGAGGATTTTCAGCATTATGTATGGCGAAAGCCTTAGAAGATAATAATCAATCTGGGAAGATTGTTACTATAGATCCTTTGCCAAATAATGTTTCAATGTTTTGGAATTGCATTTCTGATTTAGATGGAGAGAAGTCGAGAGCAAAACTACTTGAAAAATATTCAAAACTTATTGAAAAATATATATGGTTTATAGAAGGTAAGTCAGATCAAATCTTAAATAGACTAGAGCTTAACCGTGTACATTTTGGATTCTTAGATGGTTCGCATAATTATGATGATGTCAATTTTGAGATCAAATATTTAATTCCCCGTCAGAAGAAAGGGGATATGATTTTTTTTGATGACTTTCACGAAACTCTTTATCCAGGTATAGTTAAAGCTGTAAAAGAACTTGAATCTAGTGGAAAATATCGTTTAAAAATTATTAGAGTAAATGCTCAGCGTAGTTATGCTATAGGAGAAAAACAAATTTGAAAACAATTTTATTAACTGGTGTTGCAGGTTTTGTAGGGCAAAAGACAGCCCAATTTCTTTTACGTGACGGATTCCAAGTAGTTGGCATAGACAATCTTAATAATTACTATGATGTAAATCTTAAGGAATATCGATTATCTCAATTGAATAGTGTTAATGGTTTTGATTTCTATAATATAGATATAGAAGATGTAAAAGATCTTAATTCCATTATGAAAGATTATAAATTCGAAGCAATAATTAATTTAGCAGCTAGAGCTGGTGTTCGTTATAGTTTAGAAAATCCTAATATTTATGTTTCTACAAATATTCAGGGATCTTTGAATCTTTTAGAGCTTTCAAAAAAATTTAAGATAGAAAAATTTGTTCTTGCATCAACATCATCAGTTTATGCGGGTGAAGAAATGCCATTCAAGGAAAATTTACCAGTGAATAATCCTATTTCTCCTTATGCGGCAACAAAAAAAGGAGCAGAGTTGATGGCCTATTCATTTCATTCAGTTTATGGAATAGATATTTCTATTGTTCGGTATTTCACAGTTTATGGACCAGCTGGTAGGCCAGACATGAGTATTTTTAGATTTATAAAATGGATCGATGAAGGTTCAAAAATAAAAATATATGGGGACGGAACACAGTCAAGAGACTTTACATATATTGATGATATTGCTGAAGGAACAATAAAGGCTTTAAAAAAGGTGGGCTTTGAAATAATAAATTTGGGAGGAGGGAAAAATCCTGTATCATTATTAAGAATAATAAAAATGATAGAAAAACGGATGAATAAAAAGGCAAAGTTTGAATACAATAATTTTCCAAAAACCGACATTCAGGAAACATGGGCAGATATTTATAAAGCAAAAAAATTAATTAATTGGAAACCTAAAATAAAGTTAGAAGAAGGTATCAATAGAACTATTGATTGGTATTTAGAGAACAAAAGATTGGTTCAAAAAATAAAAATATAATTTTGTCTAATCCAGTGATAACGGTTCTTATGTCAGTTTATAACGGCGAGAGATATATACAAGAATCAATTGAGAGTATACTTACCCAAACTTATGAAAACTTCGAGTTTATAATTATTGATGATGGTTCAAAAGATAAAACAAAAGAATTAATTAGATCTTATGATGATAAAAGAATAAAATTTTTTGTTAATAAAAAAAATATAGGATTAACGAAATCATTAAATATTGGACTGAAGTTTTCTAAAGGAAAATATATTGCACGAATGGATGCGGATGATATAAGTCTTCCTGATAGATTAGAAAAACAAGTGAATTACATGAATATAAATAAAGATATAGATATTTGTGGATCATGGGCGAAAACTATTGGTGAAAATTTTGGTGAGATTAGAAAATATCCAGTTAATCATGATGAAATTAAATGCAATCTTTTATTTAATAATATTATGTGCCATTCTTCTGTTATGATGAGAGAAAAAATCTTTTCAGATGGAAAAGTAAAATATGATCCATCAATATTATATGCACAAGATTTCGAATTTTTTGCCAGGCTAATCAATACTTATATATTTGCCAATATTCCAGAAGTATTAATTCATTATAGAATTCATGAAAATCAAATTGCTGAAAAAAAAAAGAAAGAGCAAAGTTTAATAGCAAATACAATAATAACTAGACAACTAAATAAAATTAATATAAAACCAACAAATAAAGAATTGAGTCTGCATAGGAATATTATTGAATTAAGAAAAGAAGAATCAAAAAAATTAATATTAGAAACAGAAGGATGGTTGTTGAAAGTTATTGATGGGAATGATAGAACCAATTATTATGATAGGAAAAAAATAAGAATTTTTATAAATAAAATTTGGTTAAAACTATGTAATGGGTATGCAGGTTTAGGAATATGGATTTTGAAAACATATTATTTTTCAAAATTAAATACTTACATATTAAATGATTATCGGTTTGTTAAGTTTATAATTAAATCAATAATAAAATGGAAAAGACTTAAGAAAATTATATAAAATAATGAAAATTTTATTAGCATGTGAAGATTTTAGAATTGGTGGAGCTCAAATATTCACATTAAACATTGGTAAAGAATTAGAAAAAACAAATAATATATATTTATATAGTCATTATCAGGAATATATAGATTGGGATTTGGTGAATTATCATTTTCCTGATGCGAAAATTATATACCCTAAAATTCATTTCAATAAAACTATAAAAAAGATTGATAGACTTCTATATAAATTAAAAATAGATTTTTCAATTCGTGAAAAATTTGTAGAAAAGAATATTAAGATGATAATGAGAAAGCATAATTTTGATATTATTCATAGTAATATGTTTAAATCAGATTATATTTTTTCTAAAGCATTAAAAAATTTCAAAGTTCCAATAATAATTACTATGCATGGAAATTATGAAACATTTATGGAAAATATTGAAAATTTTAATGGAGAATTAATATGGAATTATTTTAAAAAGGTTCAATTAATTGTAAAAAGAATTAATGGAATATCAATTTTATCAAATAAAAATCTAGATATTTTTAAAAAAAGTGAGATTAAAGTCTTATTTAAAAAAGCAAAAATTCCAACAAGGAAAATTTATAATGGTTTTGCTATAAAAAGACCAAGCAATGAATTTCAATTGCGATCAAGTTTATGTATAAAGAGTGATGATTTAGTTTATGGTATGGTTGGAAGAGGAATTCCTGAAAAAGGTTGGGAGATTGCAATAAAAGCTTTTTTAGAAATGAATTTAGATAAGAAAGCACATTTAGTACTAATTGGATGGAGTAAGTATTTAAATGAATTAAAAACAAAATATAATAAAAACAATAACATCCATTTTTTAGGTTATAAGAGGAATACTATAGAATGGATCAATACTTTTGATATTGGACTTTTGCCTACAACATATGGTGAAAGCTTGCCAACAGTAATTATTGAATATTTATCTTGTGGAATTCCAGTTATTAGTACTGATATTGGTGAGATAAGATCAATGATTACCTGGAAAGATAAAATTGCTGGGGAAATTATTAGTATAAATAGAGGTGAAGTATCAAAAAATGAATTAATTAATAGTATGAAACAATTACCAAAAAAATTAAAAAAAGATTATGAAATGAAAAAAATTATAAAAAATGCGTATAATAATTTTTCTATAAAGAATTGTACACAATCATATAATGATTTTTATTCTGAAATATTAATTAATAATAAGAACATTTTTATTATTGAAAGAGAATATAAAAAGAAAAGAATTTTATTGATTCTTCCACAATTTGGTGAAGGAGGAGCAGAGAGATCTATTTCAAAATTAAGTAATATTCTTAGCAATAATAATGATGTATTTTTATTGGTAAATAATCTTTCAGTTAAATCTATATATAATAATTCAGGTAAAATAATTAGTTTAAATATTCCAATTGCTAAAAATGTTTTCCATAAAATTTTACTATGGTCTTATAAAATATATAAAGTTAAAAAAATAAAAAAAGAAGAAAAAATTCAAATCTCTATTAGTTTTCTTGAAGGATCTAATTATTTGAATGTGTTAAGTCGATATAAAGAAAAGGTTTTTGTTACAATTAGAGGTTCATTATACAATGATCAAACTATTTCTGGCATTAAAGGTCTATTAAGAAAAAAGGTTTTAATCCCTAGTTTTTTTAATAGAAGTGATCTTATTGTAACAGTTACCAATCAATTAAAACAAGAAATGGAAAAATATTTTAGATCAAATAAAAATAGAATCATTTCTATACCAAATTTTTATAATATTAATAAAATAATGGATCAATCCAATAAAACAATTAAAAATCCATTAAATAAAATATTTGATAAACCTGTGATAATAGCTGCTGGTCGTTTACATCCACAAAAAAATTATTCTAATCTAATAAAAGTTTTTAGTAAAGTTAAAAGTCATAATAATATTAGATTGCTAATTTTAGGAGATGGATATTTAAAAAATAAATTGATTAAAGACTCAGAAAATCTAGGGCTTAAAACATGTAATTTTATTCAAAATGGTTATGATAGAAACAGTGACATCTTTTTTTTAGGTTATCATCGTAACCCGTTTGCATTTATGGCCCGTTCAGAATTATTTCTTTTAACGTCAAATTGGGAAGGTTTTCCTAATGTGCTTGCTGAGGCTATGATAAGTGGTGTTCCTGTTATTTCTGCTGACTGCCCTACTGGCCCCCGAGAAATCCTTTCTCCAAACTCTATTAATAATGGTATTAATCAAACTCTTAAACCTGAATATGCTAAATATGGAATTTTATTGCCGATGTTGTCGAATGATTTATTGGAATTAAAAATTAAAATTTGGTCCGAAACTATCATAAAAATGTTATCAGATAAAAAATTAAGAAATGAATATTCTAAAATGGGCAAAAATCGTATGATTGAATTTGATCAAAATAAAATTTATAAAAGATGGGAAAATCTAATTGGTAATGTATAAAGAGCATTCAAAATAATAGATCCATTAATAAAAATTAGAGGTTAAAAAAATGGCAATTTTAGTTACAGGTGGTGCGGGCTTTATTGGTAGTCACTTATGTGATTCTTTAATCAAAAAAAACAAAAAAGTTATAGCATTTGATGATCTAAGTACTGGTTCAATGGATAATATTTCGCAATTAATCAACGAACCTGATTTTCAATTTATTAAAGGTTCAATTTGTGACTATAATGAAATTAATGAGATAATTATAGAGTGTGATATGATTTATCACTTGGGTGCATCAGTTGGTGTCAAACTAGTTGTTGATAAACCTCTTGAATCTTTGGAGAATAATGTTGTGGGAACAGAGAATGTTTTAAAATCTGCCTTAACAGGAAATAAAAAAGTCCTTATTACTTCAAGTTCGGAGGTTTACGGAAAAAATAATAATGTTCCATTTAGTGAAGATAATGATAGAGTTTTTGGATCAGTATTTAGTAATAGATGGGGATATGCATTATCAAAATCAATGGACGAATTTTTAGCAATTAATTATTATACTGAAAAAAACTTAGAAACAGTTGTTGTTAGATTATTTAATACTGTAGGCCCTAGACAAACTGGTGAATATGGTATGGTAATACCTAGGTTGGTAAAACAAGCTTTAAATAATAATGATTTAACAATATATGGTACGGGTAAGCAAAGTAGGTGTTTTACACATGTTAATGATGTTGTATCTGGATTAATTAATTTAATGGAATCAAATAAATCATCAGGAGAGGTTTTTAATATTGGTTCTAATGATGAAATAACGATTATTGATTTAGCGAATAAAATAAAAATGTTAACTAATAGTAATTCAAAAATAAGATTTTTGAATTATAACGAGGTTTATGGGGAAAATTTTGAAGACATGCAAAGAAGATTGCCTGATATTTCTAAAATATCAAATTTAATTAATTTTAAACCACAGAAAAATATAGATAAAATTATTATGGATGTTAGAGATTATATTATAAGTAAATAGTCATTACAAGATTATTAAATAAAAAAACTATCCTCATTATAGATAATTCGATAGCACAAACTGGTGCATTATTATCAATTTTATCAACTTCAAAAAATTTGGCAAAAATGTATAGATTTATTTTTATTCTTCCAGTTAATAGTAGTGCAATTTCATATGTGCAATCTTCAGGATTTAAGGTTATAGAATTACCTTTGTTAGAATTAAGTAGGAGGCCACTTCAAAATTTAATTTATTTTCCAATGTTAATTTATAATTCAGTAAAGTTAATTGTAATTGCAATTAAATATGAAGTGAAAGTAATACATATTAATGATTTTTATAATATGCTTGGTTTAATACTCCATCTAATTTTCCCTAAGATTAAATTAATTACACACATAAGAATTTTGCCCAATAGATACCCTAGATTATTAAAAAAGTTTTGGCTGTGGGTGGCCGAGAACTTATCTAATAATTTTATATGTATGTCATATGCAATAAAAAAAGAATTGAGTTCAAATACAAAATGTGAAGTTATTTATGATATGCCATTAGATAATGAAAAATATCCGGCTCCAAAATTTTTAAAATTAAACAATAAATCAAATATTGATTTATTGTATTTAAGTAACTATATAAATGGTAAAGGACAAAATTACGCAATAGAAGCATTTGCAAAAGCTCATAGAATTAACAGTACCATAAAATTAACTTTTGTTGGTGGAGATATGGGTTTAATGAAAAATAAAGTGTATAAAAATAGCTTAATTGAATTATCTAAAAGATTGAATGTAGAAGAATATGTTTCATTTAATTCATTTGAAGAAGACATAGAAAGACTAATAAAAAATTATGATATAGTTTTAAATTTTTCTGAATCGGAGTCCTTTTCTATGACTTGCTTGGAGGCACTTTACTATGGGATTCCACTAATTGCGACCGATTGTGGGGGACCTTCTGAATTGTTTCAACACCTTCGGTCTGGATATCTTGTAGGAAATAAAAATATTGATGAAATGGTTGAAGGAATTTTGTATTTATCATCGAGCGAAATAATTCGTAGTGAATTCTCAATCAATTCTCGAAAATATGTTCGCAAAAAGTTTAGATTAAGCGACACAATATTAAAATTCAAAGAATTATATGCTAATTAAAGAGTTATATATTCAAATTAATATAAATTTTTGAAAAAAATATTAATTCTTACAAGATTTGATGATAAAGGAGCGAGCAGTAGATATCGTTTTTATCAATTTATACCATATCTCAATAATAATGATTTTGATATAAAGGTATCTTACCTTTTATCTAATAATTATTTAAAATATATATATAGCGGGAAAACGATAAAAAAAATTATATTTATATTACAATCATATATAAAAAGGATTATCATTTTAACAACTGCAAATAATTATGATTTAATTTGGATTGAGAAAGAAAATTTCCCTTGGTTTCCTTTTATATTAGAAAATTTTTTTTTAAAAAAGTTTTCAGCATTTGTGATTGATTTTGATGATCCTGTTTTCCATACCTATGATCAATATTCAAATATATTAATACGTAAAATTTATAAGAATAAAATTGCGAAAATAATGAAATCATCAAATTTTGTTGTTGCCGGAAATTATTATATTGCGGATTACGCATTAAAAAAAGGTGTTAATAACGTAAAAGTAATACCCACTGTTGTTGATCATGAAAAGTATTTATCTAAGAAAAATAGTTCCAACAATAAATTTACTATTGGATGGATAGGTTCCCCTTCAACAGCGCGTCATATTAAAGTAGCTAAGAAAGCTATAATCCAAATTTGTTCTGATTCTAATATTGAATTTGTTGCCATTGGACCTAATTCTTCTGATTTAAAAGATATTCCTGTTAAAATAATTCCTTGGTTAGAAGAGACTGAAAATTCTAATTTAATCAAATTTGATATTGGAATTATGCCTTTACCAGATACACCATGGGAAAGAGGTAAATGTGGCTTTAAAATTATTCAATACATGGCATCTGGTATACCTGTTATAGCTTCTCCAGTAGGTATCAATAATCATATTGTAGATCATGGAATCAATGGGTTTTTGGCAAATAACTCTTTTGATTGGGTTAAATATATCAAAAAACTAAAAAATGACCCAGCTTTGCGTAAATCAATGGGGTTAGCTGGGCAAAAAAAAGTTAAAGAGAATTATTCATTAGAAATGATTGCACCAAAAATATTAAAGATTTTATCTAAATCTATATAAAAATCATGTGTGGTATTGTAGGCTATTGGAATCAATCTAATAATCTTGATCTAAAATTATTAAAAAATAATTTAAAAAAAATGGTGGTGACTCTCCATCATCGTGGTCCTGATGATACAGGAATATGGATTGATTCCTCTAATGGTATTGGTTTAGGTCATAAAAGATTGTCTATTATTGATATCTCTGAGGCTGGTCACCAACCAATGGTTTCTTCTGATGGTCGTTTTGTTATTACTTATAATGGTGAAGTTTATAATTATAATTATCTTAGATCTATTTTAGAAAAAAACAATCACATTTTTAAAAGTAATTCAGATACAGAAGTTTTGCTAGCGTCATTTCAACAATGGGGTGTTAAAGATTCACTAAAAAGATTTAATGGGATGTTTTCATTTGCTGTTTGGGATCGAAAAAAACGCTTATTATGGCTTGCAAGAGATCGTATTGGTGAAAAACCACTTTACTATGGTGTCCAGAATAACACCCTGTTTTTTGCTTCAGAATTGAAGGCTATTCGGGCAAACGCTATATTTGAACCTAAAATTGATAAAAATTCATTAGCTTTATTTTTACGATTTAGTTATGTCCCAGCTCCTAGTTCTATTTATCGGGGTATAAAAAAACTTCTACCTGGAAATTATATAGTATTTAAAGAACCAACGGATAGTTTTAATTGTAAAACATATTGGTCCTTATATGATGTGATGATTAAAGGAATAAAAAATCCAATAAAAAGTACTGAAAAAGAAGTTTGTGATGAATTAGAAAACCGTTTGAGAAAAACAATTTCGTCTCGCATGGTATCTGATGTTCCGTTAGGGGCTTTTCTATCAGGTGGTATAGATTCATCTACAATAGTCGCTTTAATGTCATTAGAATCAACCTATCCAATAAAAACATTTACAGTTGGATTTGAAGAAAAGGATTTTAATGAAGCTCATTATGCGAAAAAAGTCGCTAAGTATTTAGGCACAGATCATACGGAGCTTTATGTAAGTTCAAATGAAGCAAGAGATATAATACATAAGCTACCCTTTTTATATGATGAGCCGTTTGCCGATTCATCACAAATTCCAACACATCTTATAGCATCACTTGCTAAAAAGCATGTAACGGTTGCATTAACAGGAGATGGAGGAGATGAATTGTTTGCTGGATATAATAGGTATATTATTGCCAAAAAATTTTGGACCTATAGCAGATATATTCCAAGTTTATTAAAAAGGAAATCTGGTGAGTTTATCGAAAGTTTTTCGACGAAAAGGCTTGAAAATTTATATAGAACAATAGAACCAATTATCCCAAGTAATTATAAAATTTCGATGCCAGAAGAAAAATTCCAAAAATTGGCATGGGCTTTGAAGGCTTCAGATAACTATTCAGATATATATAATAGAATAGTTTCAATAATTCAAAATCCAGATAGTTATTTGAATTATAGATTGAATGAAAATGAATTAGTTAATGTAAATAATTATTGGAAAGACTTTAAAAATCCAATTTTATCAATGATTTATCAAGATTTAATGACATATCACCCAGATGACATTTTACAAAAAGTAGACCGGGCATCAATGGGTGTAAGTTTAGAAACAAGAGTCCCATTTCTTGATCATGAATTAATTGAGTTTATAATGAAGATACCTATTAATCAGAAATTAAAGGATGGACAAGGTAAAAGTGTTCTGAAAAAAGTATTATATAGGCATATACCAGAGTCATTATTTAATACAACTAAAAGAGGTTTTACCATCCCTTTAAATCAATGGTTGAAAGGTCCTTTAAAGGGATGGGCTCTTGATCATTTAAATGAAGAAAAATTAAAAAATGACGGATTTTTTAACCAAGACTCAGTTTTATCTTTATGGAAAAATCACATAGAAGGTAAAGGAAATTGGAGTCATCAGCTTTGGAATATATTAATGTTTCAAACTTGGTATGATAGCTATAAATAATTTTTATCCTTTTAAAGATAAAGTTTCAATAATAATACCAGTTTATAATGGTTCTAATTTTTTAGAACAAGCTATAGATAGTGCTTTAAATCAAACTCACACAAATAAAGAAATAATTGTAGTCAATGATGGATCTAATGATGGGGGGTATGTTGAAAAAATAGCATTATCATATAATAATAAAATAAAATATTTTTTTAAAAAAAGAGGTGGTGTCTCATCAGCATTAAATTTTGGAATTGAAAGGATGAAAGGAGATTATTTTGCTTGGTTAAGCCATGACGATATTTTTGAAAAAGATAAAATAGAAAAACAATTAAACTTTTTAAAAAGGAAAAATTTAGAAGCATGTTATACAAAAGTGAGAATAATAAATAAAGAAGGTAAGGTAATAGGTAAAGACAGATCAAATTGGTATCCTAGAAAGAATGCGATAAAAGAAATATTGAAAAAAACATATATTAATGGATCAAGTATTTTACTGTCAAAAAATTGCTTAATAAAAACAGGACTTTTTAATGAAAAGTTATTATATACACAAGATAATGAGATGTGGTTAAGAATATTAGAAAATTATGAAATAGGTTTAGTAGATAGTTATTTAGTTCAATATAGATCTCATAAAGATCAAGGCACAATGAGAGATGGCAAGATCATTACAAAAGAAGCACAAATAATGTATAAAGAAATTTTTGAAAAAATAGTACTTAAGAGTTTATTAATTAAATCTCATGATCATTTGAAGGAAAAAGCTAAGCTCTATATTTGGTTTGGTGATATTATGGCAATAAATAGGGCATGGTATGATTTTGCAGAAAGTTATTATATGAAATCATTAAAGATATGGAATTCACCCTATAATTTTGCAAAAATAAGAATATTTTTTGGTATTGGTAAAATTCTGATTCCTTTAAGAATTGTAAAAAAATTCAGTCATATTTTAACATTAATAAATACAAAGCTATAAAAAATGTTAATTGATTTTATACTAAAAATGATTAATCACTTGGGTTTTTTTATAAAAAAGGTTTTTTTAATATATAAATATCCTAGTTTTGAAAAACAATTAAATAGATTAAAAATATTTAATACAAGTAAAAAAACTATAGTTTTTATTGATACGGATTGTATTGTTGGTGGTTCCCAAAAAATTACAAGTCAATTGGGAAAAAGTTTAAAAAATTTAAATATAAGAACAATCTATATAGCAACAGAATTTTTTGGTATTTCTAAAGATTGGAAAAATAAAATTCTCAATTCATTTTCAATATTTATAGATATAAGAGCATCATTTAATAAAGAAAAAAAAATATTAAAATTGTTAAAAACTGTTCATCCACAATACGTAGTAATTATAAATTCAAAAATTGGATATAAGCTTGCACCGATTATAAAAAATCTTTATCCAAAAATAATAATTTATGATATAATACATGCATCAATAAATATAGATAATGATTTTATTTCGGCAGATGAATCGGCACAGAACATTGATATTCGCATAACTGTTTGTAAAGGATTAAAGAAAAATCTCTTAGAAAATTATTCATCTTATTCTAAAAATAATTTTCAAAATAAAATTATAACTATAACTAATGGGACTCAAATTAATAATTTAAATGATACAACAACTAATTTGAATTTTCGAAATAAATTAGGAATTAACCAAAAAGACTTTGTTGTATTATTTATCGGAATTTTTTCTGAGCATAAAAATCCAATGTCGGTGTTAAAAATTTCTGAAAAAATAATTAAAGATTATAATGATATCCACTTTATTCTTTTTGGAAATGGTCCTTTAAAAAATTTAATAAAATATAATATATATAAAAGAGGGATTTCTAATAATACTCATGTTATAGATAACTCTAATGACATTTATTCAGTTCTTTATGACGCAGATGTATTGATTCTCCCGTCTGTTGTAGAAAGTTTTGGTTTAGTTATTATTGAAGCAATGTCCGTAGGAATTCCGACTATAGTTTCTAATGTTGGTTATCAATCTGAAATTATTGACAATGGAATTAACGGCTTCCTTATAAACCCTGATAACAATTTATTACATAATTATATAAAAAATATTCTTTTGCTGAAAAATAATAAAAATATTTATAAAAAGATTAAAATAAACGGATTAAAAAAAGTTAAAAATAAATTTGACATTAATAGTACCTTAAATAAATATCATGAACTTTTTATAAAGTAGTGAAGAATAAAAATAACAATTTTATTCCTGATATTAGTGTCATTATCCCATTAAAGAATGAATTTAATTCATTAAAAATACTTATAAAAAAAATTCATGAATTAACATTTAGACCAAAAGATATTATAATAGTTGATTCCGGGAGAAAAAATTATTCAAATATTATAAATAATTATAAAAGTGATATTCCTATAATTTATTATTATGAAAATGAAAATGCATATCCTGGTAAAGCTAGAAATATTGGAGTTAAACTTTCAGATTCAAAATGGATTGCTTTTTTAGATGTTAGAACAGTCCCTAATTGTCAATGGTTAGAAGAGTATTTTTCTTTTACTGAGAAATATGAATCTGATATAATTATAGGTTTTACGAAAATAATGCCAAAAAATAAATTTCAAAAATACATAGGAGCTGCTACTTATGGAAATATAGGTCATAAAACAGTGCCAGGTACTTTAATAAAGAAATCTATATTTTATAAAACTGGTTCTTTCATTGAGAATGTTAGAATGGGTGAGGATATAGAATGGAAAGAACGAATAATTAAAAATAATTTTAAATTATATACACCTTCAAATCCTATTATAAAATACACAGGTCTTCCAACTAAATTTTCCTTCGCTATTAAAAAATATCTTATATCTTCATATCATTCATCGAAAATTAATATACAACGTAATGTAAAAGATGCTTATTTGACTCTTGCTCTTATTCTATCCGCTATTATTATTCCAAAATGGAACCATCTTATTGGAGGATGGGATACTAACCCTTTATATATACCAAATGTGACTAAAATTTTTTTTCTTAGCTCCATTCTTTTATTATTAGCAATTCAAATTTTTAATCGTATAATTTCTAGAGATAATATAGAAACAAACTTTTTTAAAATATTAAAAATTATAGTATTTATATTTTTTACTCTTGGTGTATACCGCTGGAATGCTGTTATTGCTAATTGGATGGAAGAAACTATTTTGTATTTTCCGCATATAACAAAAATTTATCTTGGTTTTGTCTTCGCATTGTCTATCCTTTATAGGGGTCTTGTTCAACCTTTGAATAGAATGATAAAACCTAATTTCCTTTTTCCTTTTCGATGGATGATTGTTGGTTTATTAGGACTTTGTTTAGATATAATTAAAGCTCCTGGTTATCTTGGTGGTGCTATAACAGCCTTTATTTATTCAAATAAAAATTCATAATGAATTTCATTTTCGATATAATTAATCTTCAATTCATTGTTGCTATAGCATTTTTTGGTGTTGCATATTCAATGAGGAACGAGCCTTTAAAAGTATTTTTATTATTTTGTCATATTTTAGTGATTTTTTTGTTGAATGATGTATTATTTTCACCGAATTACTTTGGAGATCAACTCCGCCAAGTAGATGCAACTCAAACAATTAGATCTGAATTATTTCAGACTAAGAATACTTTTCAAAAACATGGTCCGAAAATGGGGTTTGCTAGTCTTATTTTTGCAGCAATCCCATTTCCTTTCATTAATTCTGTACAATCTTTGGCAATGATTAATTTTCTTATTTTTTTGGCAATGTTTCTTTTTTTAAGAAAATATAAGCTATCAAATAATAAAGGCGATTACTTTTTCCTTATTTTCCCTAGCCTACTTTTATATTCATCTCTAGCATTAAGAGATACATTAGTTCTTTTTTTTATGTTAATAAGTCTTTATATAATAATAGTTCGAGAAAAATATTTATGGGGGTTATTATTTTCTTCTCCATTACTTATTTTCAAATTCCAGAACTATTTAATGATTGTTGCATCAATTATGCTATTTAAATATTTAAAGAATGCGGGTGGATTCCGATATGGTTTTCTAATTATATTTACTCTTGCGGGCGCCTTTTTCCCCGATAAGGTGCCAGTTGTTTCACAACTTTATGAGCGTCTTGAAACTTGGCGTTTAGCGTTGTTTTATGATCAATACATGTATGATTGGGATTATATAGCAAAGATGAATGTTGATGCCTACTATGAACCCCTTGGTACAGGCATTGTTCTTTTATATCAAGTATTAAAATATTTTCTTTATATGTTATTAAAGCCCCTTATTTGGGAGGTTAGCAATCCTTTCCAACTGATACAGTCATTAGAAAATATTTTTATTTTCTTCATGATCATAATAGTGAATCGATATAAGATTAATAATGAAAAAATTAAACAGAAGATTCTTTTCTTAAATTGTCTCCTATTTGTTTCAATGACAATTAATGGATTAGTTGTATTTAATTTTGGTAGTGCTGTTAGGTATAAGTTTCCATTTATCGTAGTTTATTTTGTTTACTTCTTTTTTCTTTTACATAGTGAGGACCAATTAAAACGAAGAAAGGATGCATTTAAGAATTTTATATGGAATAAATCCATAGTGCCAACAAGATATTGAAAAGTCAAATAGCAATTGTCTCCAATACTTCATGGTATCTTTTTAATTTTAGACGTGGTCTCATCATAAGATTAGTAAACAATGGATACAATGTTCTAGCCTTAGCTCCTAGGGATGAATTTTCGATTAAACTTGAAGATATAGGATGTCAGTTTATCGATTTTAAGATGGAAAATCAGGGTTTAAATCCAATAGCCGATTTTCGCCTTAAACACAAATTGGAATCAATCTATAATGATATGAAACCTTTGTTAGTAATGCATTATACAATAAAGCCGGTAATTTTTGGCTCTTTAGCAGCATCCAATTTAGGAATACCCTTTATAAATAATATTACAGGCTTAGGTACAGCTTTTATTCGAACTAATTGGATTACTCTTTTAGTACAATATCTTTATAAGATTTCTCAAAAAAACGCATCCTCAATATTTTTTCAAAATAGTGATGATATGCAATTATTTGAAGAACGAAAGCTTATCCCCAAATCAGTTGAAAGAAAATTAATTCCTGGTACTGGGATAGATTTAACAGAATTTTCTCCGAGGCCTTATTCAAATGCAACAGAGGATGTTTTCCTGCTTATTGCACGATTAATATGGGATAAGGGTATCGGAGAATTTGTTGAAGCTGCAAGAGAGATAAAAAAAGATTTTCCAAGTGCAAGATTTCAAATTTTAGGATTCCTAGACGTAAAAAATAGGACTGTAATTAGTCGAGAGCAGGTGGATGGATGGGTTCAAGAAGGAATTATAGAATTCTATGAAGAGACAGTAGATGTACGTCCTTATATTGAAAAGGCTGGTTGTATAGTTCTTCCGTCCTACCGTGAAGGATTACCTAAGACATTATTAGAGGCTGCATCTATGGCTCGACCAATTATTGCTACTGATGTTACTGGTTGTAGGGAGGTTGTAATAAATGGCAAGAACGGTTTCCTTTGTGAGGTACGTGATGTTAAAAGTTTGGTCAATAAGATTACACAATTTCTGTCTCTTTCAAAACAAGAAAAAGAAACAATGGGTTTTGAAGGGAGAGTTATAGTAAAAGATAGATTTGATCAAGAAAAAGTAGTAGACTCCATTTTAAAAGATATTAATCGATTCATATCCTCATGAGTGAAAATGTAATGATTCCTATTAGCTATTTTGTTTTTACTCTAGGGTTTACTATTTCGGCGTCATCCGTCGTTCTAAAAATTGGTAAAAACTGGCTACTTGATATCCCAGATGAAAGAAAAATCCACATTAATCCAATACCAAGAACTGGAGGATTGGCTCTTGGAATAGTATATATTATATCTCTATTTATATTTGATTTTTCCAAAGAGCTTTGGTGGTATGTAGCTGGAGGGACACCTCTTTTTATCATGGGCGCTTTTGATGATCATAGGTCGATAAGATGGCCTTTAAAACTAACTATTGAACTTGTAGTCTCATCAATCGTTATTTACCGTTTTCTTGGGGATATAACGGCAATCCAATTTTTTTCAACAACCCTTAATTTTTCTACTATAGGCTTAGTAGTGGTTTTTCTTGTTTGGTTTGTGGGTATTTTGAATTCTGTCAATCTTATTGATGGGATGGATGGTTTAGCTGGCGGATTTATGGTATTACTAACTCTTTTTTCTATTTTAATTGGCTTAGTTAGTAGTAATTATAATTTTCTTATATTGAACACACTTCTTCTAGGTTCACTATTCGGTTTTATACTTTTCAATCGTAAACCAGCAAAATTTTTTATGGGAGACTCAGGGAGTCTTCTTTTAGGCTACCATGTAGCATGTCTTCCTCTTCTTTTTCACCAATTTTCAATGGGGAAACAAATTCTAGAGATAACTCCATTTTTAATTCTTTCCTCATTTTTAATTATGGATACTACACGAGTTTTCTTTAGCAGAATTTTTCGTGGGCAGAATCCTATGAATGCTGATACAATTCATCTTCATCATTTAGTTTTTAGAGAGACCAACTCTTATATGGGAACTCTAATACCAATTTTTTTTGTCACTCTAATTACAGGGTTGGGTGCTATTTTATTCTTTATTTATGGATTTGGATATTTAGCTATGCAGTTATTTTTATTTGTAATTATAATTTTTATTCTTACTCCACCAGTACCTTTTTATGTTCCTTTAGCTTCGAGACTAACCAATCTGATTGCCCGTTTGAAGACTTCTAGGTTCAGTAATAAGCATCTTTTTCGTGTCCGTTATTTACCTATTATAGGACTTATCTATTTGATAACGCTTATTACCCAATTTCCTATGAATATAATATTTAAAGATTTTCCAATTGAGTTTCCAATTGGGCTTTTTATGCTATTTATTTTTTATATTTTTGGTGATCAAGATGAATCTATACAAACGGGTGTAATTCTTTTTTGCGTTGTTCAAATGTTCTTTATTTCTCAATCAACAGATTTATCATTTATGACATTATGGGGTTTGATACGATTAATTTGTTTGATTTTAGTTATTATTATTGCTACTGCAAATTATATTGAAAATAGCAAACATTTAGGTTTTGAATTTTGGTCTGTTATCGATTTATTAATTATTTTAGTTTTCTCAGGTTTATTATTACTCAAATTAAATGGATTTTCTGTATCTATGATCAAATGGGGCGAGATAATAATAATGTATTATTGTTTGGGTCTTTATGGACAGCATATACACCCAAGAGTTGTAATCCAAAAATAAATTCAGGGTCCTTTAAATTTAATATCTATGCTATAAGTAGGTATGAATTTCCCTTTTGCAATGCTTGAGTTTGTAACAGGGTTAAACATACCTAATGCCAATTTAATGTCAGAAATATTTTTTGGGAGTTTAAAGAATTTTTCAATTGGTACTAGTAATGCAATATCAATTGCAATAGGAAAATCATTCACTTTATTATTGTTTGATTGTATTATGTTAACAAAACTTCCTCCAATAGCATAATTATTGTTAAAATTAATTGTATATAAAATTTGCGGAAAAAAAATATCATTTAATTTTGTTGTCCTATTTTGTCTTGAACCTACCGCTGTAGCTAAGTCTAACTTTTTTGAAGAAAAAAATTGATAAAATAACCCAATATAGTATGTATGAAACCCTTCGGTATGGATTGAATAATAGCCATGAAGATCAAATCGATTTTGCAATCCATAACTAAAAACGGCATATGATTGACCTTGCTTGAAATAATTAAACGGATTCCATGTAATATCTAGTTCTAACCGATCTTTTCCAGCTGAAGTTCCATTGTCAAATCCACCAGATGAAAATAGACAAGAAAAAAGCAGGGTCAGTACTATGCATATGATCTTCATGCTTCAATCTAAGTAGTTTCCGTTTAAAGAGAAAGCTTGAAGGGATGGTTTTTTGAAATTTGGTTTATGTATACTACTAAATGTAATTTCAGTTGCGTTATTTGAAAATGGGGGCGATTGGCTTCGACAAAATATGACTTTTTTTGTGTTGCATGTACAGAACCCGGGTAATCTGTTTAATCATCCCGGAAACAACACAGATGCCAATAATGGCAACATCGCTTACGCTTAAAGCATAAGCCGTTCCATCTAAAATATGTTTGCCGTTTTAGAATGGAGCGTCAATTAGGCAGACTATTCCTAAGAATTGTCCGCGTTTTTAGGATGAAAAATTTCGGACTGGCTTTGAAATTTGGTCGTTTGACACCAAATCCAAAGTAAGATAAAAAAGTCAAACTAAACATGTAGAAGTACAAATAATTTCTATTTTGGACGGGAGTTCGACTCTCCCCGCCTCCACAAAATGTTTAAAGTATTTTAAAAATTTTCATTAGTTATAATGATTAAGTTAAGTATGCTATTAATCAAAAATTTTTCTAATCTATTCTGTTATTTGCGGTTAGGATACAAAACCATACTAATTTTTATTCTTATTAATCACTTTTTTTTGAAAAGTCAGATATATTACCAAGCCGATCCTTATAATCTTTTAAAGTATGAAAAAGATTCTTATAAGAATAATGATTTAATTTCTCCGCTTATTTTGCGTCCTTCTTTTTTATCTATTGAGGGTAATGCAAATAGCAGGTGGGAGATTATTGCAAGGGGTGAATATTTTGAAAATAGTGGTGCTCCTAATCTTGAGAATAGTGGTTCCCGATGGATTGGTAAAGGTATAAGTAATTATAGGTCTTTTAGGTTTGGTTATGTAAGCAAATTATTGATCTTTACAATTGAACCATACCGATTCAATAATGAAAATCTTCAATATTCTATACCAATAAGAAAAGGTATTTACTCTAGAATGAATGATAACCAACCACATGGAGATTCTACGGTTGTTTTCTCAGGTATAAATGAATTTCAGTTGTTTCTTCACTATTCTGGACTAGGTATTGGAATTTCTAATGCAAATATGTGGTGGGGACCTGGTATGCATAGTTCACTCCAGATGTCAAATAATACATCTGGATTTAGGTACTTTACTTTTGGGACGATAGGAGAAAAAAAAATACGCAAATTTGGTTTTGATATAAGATATATCTTTTCTCCTATGGATGACAAGAATATTGGAAAGCCCTATTTTTCATCACTTCTTTTTTCAACAACATTCTATAGTAACCCTCAGTTTACATTTGGTTTTTCAAGATCCTATCTTTCCGGACATGGAACTGCTAAACCAACCAATTGGTCTTATATATCTCTTAAAGACGCAATGATGCTTCCATTTGGGGACCTTTTCTTAAGTGAAAAACAAAAAGATCCTGACAATCCAGAAAGTGCGGTTGATTTATGGGATGAAATTTTAGTAGGCTATTTAATAGCCTCATTTCCTAGATCTGGCTTAAAAATATATGTAGAATATGGTAGAGATGATCATGCTTGGGATTGGGATGATTTTTCAAGACAACCAGATCATTCAGGTGCTAGTATAATAGGTCTTCGTAAATATGGTTTATTTGGAAATTCTAATTTAGTAGGTGGCTTAGAATATATATCTTTGATTAAATCCAAATTTTGGACTAAACGGGTTCCAGGTACTTGGTATAGTAAAGAAGTCTATGATTATAATAGTTACAATGGGAGATGGTGGGGTGCGCATAGCGGACCTGATTCTGATGATTTTTTTATTTATTTTGGTTATATGGGAGAAAACTTTTCAATTATTCCAGCTTTTAATTATGAGAGACACGGTGTAATTGATAATACAGCATTGATATTTGAAGAGAGGCCTTTTTTAGTATATGACCCAGAAAAAGGAAGATGGGTACAAATAATGAGGAAGCAATGGCGAGAACGTCAGGTTAACATTTGGCCTGAAGTAAAATTTGAATACAGATTAGAAATAAAGTTTAAGATTAAAAAATTTAACTTCAATTTTTATTATGAAGATGAATTTGTCGATAATCTGGAATTTAATTGGGGTGAAAGAAAAACAAACCTATGGTGGTTTGGTATTGAAAGAATGATCCAAAGTGAAGATTTAAAATTTATAAGTAAAAGATTAGAAAAATAGAGATTTACATAAAACCCAAAGTTTCAGTAATTATTGTAACTTATAATTCCCAATCAGAGATTAAAGCTTGTCTTGATTCACTCGAACCTTGTCTGAATTCTGGAAGAAATGAAGTGTTTATTATTGACAATAACTCCAAAGATAAAACTGTAGAAGAAATTTTAAAATATGATCAGGATAATCTTATTCTATTAAAGAACTCAAAAAATTTTGGTTTTACAAAAGCTGTTAATCAAGGAATAAGTAAATCTAAAGGAGATTATATTTTTATATTAAATCCCGACACTAAAATTGAAGTTGATATAATAAAAAAACTTTCTAATAAACTTAATTCAAATCCTAAAATTGCTGTTGCTGCTCCACAGCTTCGATTTCCAGATGGAAGGATTCAATACTCCTGTCGAAGATTCCCAACTTATACAAATATATTAATAGAAATATTGCGTTTATATCGATTTAAAAAGTTTCAAGGTTGGAAAATGAGAAGTTTTGATCATAAAACTCAATTGATAGTTGATCAACCAGCTGGAGCCGCATTATTTATACGTCGATCAATTATTAATCATTTATATGGATTAGATGAAAGATTCCCCATGTTTTTTAGCGATGTAGATCTTTGCAAAAGAATTAAGGATTTAGGCCTAATAATTATGTTTTATCCTAATATTATTGTTTATCATAAAGGAGGAAGCTCTATTTTTAGGAGACGTGTATCTATGATTGTAAGTTCACATATATCAATGATTAAATATTTCATTAAGCATCATTATAGCTTGAGATGTATTCTTCCAAACTTACTAATAGCTTTTTTTCTTATCATTAGTATTCCTATAAGGATCCTTATTTATTTTATTTATCCAAACTATGGGAAAATAAGAAATACTTTGTAGAGCAAGAAAATGCATCAGAATAAAAATGGCGATTATTAATCGCCATTTTTATTCTAAGGAAGAAGAAATAATAGTTTGTAAAACAGGTGTAGCACCATCAATAATAAATTGAATT
>MDTE01050164.1_pt1 | contig 94444 bp, 73 predicted proteins | sample 811231 | NCBI WGS metagenome assembly MDTE01 (sample SAMN05326651, study PRJNA326480) | marine metagenome | isolation source: seawater | place: Indian Ocean: Red Sea | collected 2010 | reverse complement strand
TTTCACTAATGGTGGAAAAGTATTAATTAAGTCTCTGAAAGTATATGAGCTTAGATCAATCTGGGGACAAAGCTGAGCAATTAATTACTATAAATCTCCTAAACTCCATAGAATTCCCCGTGTTAAAATTGTAAAAGCTTCAGGGATGTCAAATACGTTAGCTGTATGTCCTAGGGATGTATAAAAAACTTTCCCTTTTCCATATCTCTTTTTCCATACTGCAGGGAGTGTCGCTCCTTTGATCCAGGGAGCATGTTCATCACTAAATGTGGTGGTAGCAAGTACTTCATTTAATGGGTCAACATGCATGTAATATTGTTCGGACTTAACTTTAAAATCACCTAGTCCTTTTGTAATGGGGTCGTTATGATCAATAATATTAACCTCATAATCAATAATATTTCCTGGGTGGGCCACCCATTGTCCACCAACCATGAACTGATATTCAGTATTTTGGCGAAATGCATCTGCTAAACCACCATGCCATCCAGCTATTGAGACACCATCTTCCTTTACAGCTTTTAAAAGGCCGGCTTCTTGCTCTTTGGTTATAGTGGACATTGTATAAATTTGGATTATGAGATCTATAGAGCTCATTAGCTTTGTATCTAGATAGGAATCAAGAGAAGGGGAAACAGTGACTTTATATCCTTTACTTTTTAACCATGGTACAAGTAAATCTCGACATTTTTCAGGTTCATGTCCTTCCCATCCACCATATACGAAAAGAATAGATTTTGGTTTAGAAGAAGAATTTTCAATCGGATCATCTGCAAACACAGATTGCTGACAAACAAATAATGAAACTATACAGATAGCAAGTTTTGATTTAATGAATACAGGACAATTATTTTTCTTTGGAAACATAGTTAACTCACCCATCTCATTTAATTTCTAGTTCTGTTGAATTAAAAGTATAATCATTCCAAATTGATTCTAATTCATTAACTTCTAATTTTCTTACAATCATTTGTCCTCCAGATGAAATAAATTTTATTGACGTTTCCATCTCATCGTCTCGTGTTTTCGGAATATAACAGGATGAGATGGCTATTCTTCCATCGTTGCCAAAAATTTCATAGGATGTTCTATCGATAAGTATTTGGAGTTTAATTCTATTATTAATTGGTTTTAAAGGTCTTGTATTTTGTTTGTATTGACGTTGGGATTTTTGATAGACGGTTAGAACAGTATCAGACACAAAATATTTTATTATAAGATCATCAAGTTCAATGCCAAAAGTTTTTACATCTCTAGGCTCTATTTCAAGAATTATTTCAAAGGCATCAGATTTTAACGAACCAATGGGATTATCTTGTTCACTTACTACTTCGTCTATTACAGAACGTCTTTTTAGTCGTATCTTTTCAATTTCTCTCACTGGATTTGAGCATAGACGAATACCTTCTTCAAATGTTGTTAAAGATAGTTCTCTTGGAAAACTCATTTGTTGATTAAAAGGCATTCCTGGATATTCTCCTCCGGCCATCCACCCAATCTGAATTGTACGGCCATCTTCATTAGGAATATTCCTAAAAGTTTGAGCAGCTGCAAAGTTGTCACCATAATCTAATCTATGTTTATGGTTTTGCTCTGGAAGGAATCTGTAGCCATTAAACTCACCAATCCAATACCCAATTCGTTTACCAGGATTATCATGGATAACCCACTTAGTATTATTAGCATTACCATCAACTGGAAGTGGGAAAAAATCAGGACACTCATGAAAACCATTTTCACCGTTGAATCGACTCATATATTCCCAATTTTTTAGATTAGGTGAAGAGTAAAATGCTAGTCCACCATTTTCGAAAAGTACCATAACCCATTTTTTATGAGGTTCATACCAAAATACGCTGGGATCTCTTTGGTGATCATTGTACTTTGCTTCAATTACAGGATTTCCTTCATATGCATGCCATGTTCGTCCACGATCATTACTATAATGAATATTCTGTGTTTCATCAAAGGTTCCAGTTATGGTTTCATTAATAGTATGTACGATAACCATAGGGGGATCTTCACCCGTTTGAAAGCCAGTTGTATTATTATAATCAATTACAGCGGTTCCAGTATACACCCAATCACCATTAGCATGATTTTTTTGAGTTATTGAAGGTCCAATATGTTCCCAATGCACTAAATCGCGACTTATAGCGTGGAACCAGTTAATATTACCCCAGTCATTACCCTTAGAATTCCATATATGGTGCATATGGTATTCTCCTTTGTAATAAACTAGTCCTTCTACATCACCAAGAGAATTAATCGGTGCAGTATAATGGAATTGTGGCCTGAATTTTTCTGAAAATAACGGATCAACTTTTAGAGTATTTTGTGAAAAACATCCCATGCTTACAATAATTAAGATGAATACAATAGTAAAATTTTTTATGGTATTATTCCTTTATTTTTGAAGTTGATGTAGAAGTTGTTCTCTCCAAGATTGATAATAGTGATCATATTGTTCACAAAGAGTACCATCAGGGATATACTTTTTTATTATTTTTAGATTCTTAAATGTATCATTTAAACTTGCATAGAAACCAGTTCCAAATGCTGCTCCCCGAGCAGCTCCTTGTGAACCATCAGTATTATAAATTTCAAGTGGTGTATTGCAGACATTGGTAAATATTTCACAAAATAAAGGACTTAAAAAAAGATTATTTTTACCCACGCGGATTATTTTAGGTTCTAGATTAAGATCATTTAAAATATCAAGACCATAACGAAAAGCATTTCCAATTCCTTCTTGTACCGCTCTGATTAGATGAGCTTTATTATGTCTGTTGAAATCTAATCCGGAAATATTGGAACCTATATTGATGTTATTCAACATTCTTTCGGCGCCATTGCCAAATGGATGAATATTGATTCCGCCTGAACCAATAGGTACTTGAGAAGCAAGAGAATTCATTCTATCATAAGATATATCATTTCTGAAAACAGAGTTTTTCAGCCAGCTATTGAGTCGCCCAGCACCATTTATACATAAGAGTATGCCATAAGTTGGATTGCTGGAATCATAATTGACATGCGCAAAGGTATTTACTCTTAAACTTTGATCTGCAATTGGCTCCTTCGAGACACCATAAATTACTCCTGATGTTCCAGCGGTAGCGGCAAACTCACCAAGATTGAGCGTATTTAGAGAAAAAGCATTATTTGGCTGATCTCCCGAACGGTAGGTAACTGGAATACCAGATGGAAGCCCCAGAACTTTTGCTACAGAAGATTTAAGTTTTCCTTGAAAACCAAAGGTTTCTACAAGATCTGGGATTAAAGATTGTTTAAATCCACAGTGTTCCATCAATTCATTAGATAGAGATTTTTTCTGGAAATTCCAAAAAATACCCTCTGATAATCCAGGTACAGTTGTTGTTATTTGTTCCGTGAGTTTAAAGGCTATATAATCTCCAGGGAGCATAATTTTTTCAATTCTTGAAAAAATAGAGGGCTCATTATCTTTGACCCATTTTAGTTTTGAGAGAGTAAAGTTTCCAGGAACATTGAGATAATTTCTACAGCAGTGTTCTAATCCAATATCATTTAACAGGCTTTCACCGCTAGAAACAGCTCTGCTATCACACCAAATTATTGAGGGATAAATTAATTCTTGATTACTGTCAAGCATTACGAGACCATGCATTTGATAAGAAATCCCAATAGAGGTTATCTCATAATTTGAACTTTGGCATTGCTTAATAACCGATTGAGTTGCTAAAATTAAGTTTTCCCACCAAATATTTGGATCCTGTTCAGCCCAACCTATTGCTGGAGCGATAATATCCATTTCAGTTTTCGGAAAAAAATCTGAAGCAATAGCCATTCCACTTTCAAGATCAAGTAGCGATGCTTTAACAGAAGAGCTTCCTATATCGTACCCGATAGAATAATATGTTGACATTATACCCCGTTTATTTTTATTTAAGCAAGTACCACATTTTTTTCATATGCTAAATATAGAACACATATTAATTCTAAGTACCATCAGTACTTTGAATCAACTTACCTTTTGCTATAATTTAAGCAGTAGGTTTGGAATCAACGAGAATAGGTTGTAAGGTCATTTTTGTTGAGGAGTATTGCACTATTAATAAACTAACTTAATTATTTGAGGTGTAAAAAATAGATGGCTTTAAATATTACAATAGGGGAAAAAGAGTATTTTGTTGGTGTTGATCGAATTCCATTTGAAGGTATAGAATCAGATAACCCTTTAGCATTTCGCTATTATGATGCAGACAAAGTTGTAGGTGGTAAAACTTTGGAGGAGCATCTCCGGTTCGCTATTGCATATTGGCATAGTTTCGGATCAAGTGGAGCGGATCCTTTTGGTGTTGATACGAAAGAATACCCTTGGTTAGTTGATTCTGACCCTATAAAACGTTCTGTAGAGAAGATGGATGCAGCTTTTGAATTTATTACTAAACTAGGTGTTCCTTTTTATTGCTTTCACGATTTTGATATAGTAGTTGAAGAAGAATCTTTAATCAAAAGTGAACAGGCTTTATCAAAAATGGTAGACTATGCTGCAGAAAAACAAAAGGAGTCAGGAGTAAAATTGCTTTGGGGGACAGCCAATTTATTCTCAAATCCTAGATATATGAATGGTGCAGCTACTAACCCAGATTTTGCTGTCGTAGCCTTTGCTGGAGCACAAGTAAAAAATGCTATTGATGCAACAGTAAGGCTAGATGGGGAAAATTATGTTTTTTGGGGAGGTCGAGAAGGATACATGTCTCTTTTAAATACTAATATGAAAAAAGAAATTGATCATTTGGCAATGTTTCTTTCTAAAGCTCGTGATTATGGTAGAGCAAATGGTTTTAATGGCACTTTTCTTATAGAACCTAAGCCAATGGAGCCAATGAAACATCAATATGATTTTGATGCAGCAACAGTTATATCTTTTCTTAGAGAGTATGATCTTATGGATGACTTCAAACTGAATATTGAAGTCAATCATGCTACTTTAGCACAACATACCTTTCAACATGAATTGCAAGTTGCCACAAATGCGGGTGTATTAGGAAGTATTGATGCTAATAGGGGAGATTATCAGAATGGCTGGGATACGGATCAGTTTCCAATTAATATCTATGAATTAGTCGAAGCTATGCTTGTCATTATTAGGAATGGTGGATTTAAATCGGGTGGGATTAATTTTGATGCTAAGACAAGGCGTAATTCAACTGATTTAGAAGATTTATTCATTGCCCATATCAGCGGAATGGATGCATTTGCTAGATCTTTAATTGTTGCTTATAGAGTTCTTAATGATTCCAATTTGAACTCATTACTTAATGATCGTTATAAAAGTTTTGATGATAGTCTGGGGAAGGAATTTGAGACAGGTACATTGGGTTTAAAAGAACTTCGGGAAGCTTCGATTAAAATTGGAGAGCCAAGAAAAATTAGTGGTAGACAAGAACTATTTGAATCAATTATCAATAATCTTATCTGAATTAGGTTTAGATATTTTGGAGTAAATATGAAAAGACAGATGATATTTATTTTGGGTCTATTATTGATCCAAATCATGAATTTTAGTTGTATTAAAGTTGATGGTATAACCTATAGAAGTAATATCGTTGATTTGCCCAAAGAAGTTACTAGAGATCGAACTCCTTGGGCCTTCAGAATTAATCTTGATGAGCGTCCCCGTAATCTAGTGCTAGCGCTACATAGGGATTTATGGGTTACATACGATACTGAAAATAGTGGCTTGCACAGAGTTTGGACTGGTGGGGTAAATTTTAATGGAATTATTTATAATAATGCTCATGGTGTTCAGCCTAACAGTATAGGGACGCCATATATAAAAGATGGACTAACAAATTCTCCTTGGAGACTTACATCTGATGAAGGTGTAGAACCTGCGACAGCTGAGTATGAAGGTTATATAATTAAAAACAATACTATTACTATTAGATATACAATTTTAATTAATAATGACTTTAAAACTGTTATAGAGGAAAGGCCAGAATTCATTCGAAATGCTGAAGGAAAATTAGGATTACACAGAGAATTTGAAATCTTTGATCTTCCCAATGGATATGAACTGTCATATTCAATAAGAGTAAATCATTTAGCCAGTCCAGAGGATATTCATACCAATGGTAAGTTGAGAATTGATAAAATGAAAACTAATACCTTTGAATGGGGTAGTAGTTTTAATCTTAATGGAGATCTTTTTCTAAAGAGGAATGGAAAAACATCTTTTCAGACATTCTTCCCAACGGGACTTTATAACCTTAATGAGAATATCCTTGCGGATAAAGACACTCCTGTTGCTACAACACCTATTAATGATTTAGAGATGAGTGGAAAGGATCTCATTGGTAGTCTTGGATGCGTTGCCTGTCATTATGTGGAGAAACCATTGCTTGGACCATCCTACAATGATGTTGCAAAGAAATATGATAATTCTGAAAAGAGCAAAAGATATCTAATTAAAAAAATTCAAAATGGTGGAAAGGGAGTTTGGGGTGAAAGGCTGATGCCTCCGCACCCACATATTAATGATAAAACAGCTTCAGAGATTGCTAATTTCATTCTTTCCTTAGACCAGCTTCCAGAAGGTGAATATTTACCTGGTGTTGCTATAGATTTTTTTGATATAGGAACAAAATTAGAAAGACAGCCAAAATTACTTCCTGGCCAAGATCCAAACGTTTCTCAAGTGTTTCCAGAGATATTATTTCAATCAGGGAATCCAGATATTGGGTGGGAAGACCAGGTTACAGATGACTTTTTACATTTTGAGAGAAATTTTATTATGAAGGTCTCGGGATATCTTCAAATCGAAGAGGAAGGAGATTATGAGTTTCGTTTTATAGCCGATAAGGGTGGGTCTCTAACAATTGATGAAGAAAAAATTGCTTATGTTAATAATATACCTTATACACCTTGGCAAGGAGGAGATTTATTAAGATTTAATGAATTCGCTAGCTATCTGGATAAGGAACCTGAAGTAGGAAAGCTTACTGGAGCAAAATTTTTAACAAAAGGTTTTCATAAGATAGATATTGATTATTACCAGAACCTCTTAACTATGGCTTTAATCCTTCAATGGAGGAAAAAAGGCGAAAAGAAATTTGAGTTTGTACCGAAATCAGCCCTTTTTCATGACCCAAGAGATATTAAACCAACATCACCGGGACTCAAGGAAATATATAAACTAGAAGCTCCGGGGCATAGGGGTGCTCTTGTTTCTGTCCATCCAAGTTTCGACCTTCTACCGGCAAGGCCTGCTAATTTTGAGCCAAGAGTAGGTGGTATGGATTTCTTACCAAATGGTGATCTAGCTGTAGCTACATGGGATGGAGAGGTTTTTATTGTATCTAATGTTTCATCGGGGGATCCATCAAGAATGTCTTTTAAGCAGATTGCGGAAGGGCTTTGTGAACCTCTAGGATTAGCCGTAGCTGATGGTGATATTTATGTTATGCAACGCTGGGAGTTGACAAAATTAGTTGATCAAGATGGTGATGGTATAACAGATTATTACCATTCCTTCAGTGATGATTGGTCCACAAGACCTGACTTTCATGCGTGGGGATTTGGCTTGACTTATAAAGATGGTTATTTCTATACCAATACAGGACCTTCTTTAGGTCCATATAATAAGAAACAAGCTCCTGATGCTGGAAAGACATTAAAAATATCAATTACGGATGGTTCTTTTCAAGCTATAGCACATGGTTATAAAGCACCTAATGGTATAGGTATTGGCTATGGTGGGGATATTTTTACTACTGATAATGAAGGGACGGAAGTTCCTACTAGCAAACTTGTGCATGTGGATATTGATAATCCTGAAGAATATCCCTTCTTTGGGAATTCTTATGTTTTAGGTAAAAAAGCAGATGGTTTAGAAATAAAACCTCCTGTTGTTTGGACTCCTCAAAATGAGATAGGAAACTCACCAAGTGAACCAGGAGTCTTGAATGTTGGTCCTTATAAAAACCAAATGATCATGGGAGATGCTAGACATGGTGGTCTGAAGCGTGTTTTTATTGAAGAAGTTGATGGACTTCTCCAAGGAGCATTATTTCGTTTTACACAGGGTCTCGAGGCTGGGATAAATAGATTCGTATGGGGACCAGATTCTTCTTTATATGTAGGAGGCGTTGGCGGCACAAATGATTTTACTTGGGAGGGTAAAAGGTTTGGTTTGGAGAAATTAACCTATAACGGTCAACCTGCCTTTGAAATGCTAGCAGTTAGAGCTAAAAGTAATGGTATGGAAATTGAGCTAACAGAATCATTGCGAGTTGGTGATGGTGCTGCACCTAATGATTATCTTGTACAGCAGTGGTGGTATGATATAGATACTGAGGGAGGTATCAAGCAAGAGCTCGAAAACCTAGTTGTAAAATCAGTCTCAATTTCATCTGATAGTCGAACAATTTTTCTTGAAATTGATGGTTTGAAACCTGACCGAGTTGTTTATATTAATTTTATATATCCGGTTTTAAGTGTAGATAACCAGCAGTTATGGTCCTCCGAAGTATGGTATACTTTAAATAATATTCCGTCATATAAGGGTGTAGTTGAGCCAACTAATTTTGTCAGGATAGACAATAATTTGTCAGAAGAAGAGCGTAAAGATGGCTGGGAACTCTTATTTGATGGAAAATCAATGTCAGGATGGAATGGAGTCCACAATAATAAAAGTTCTGATGGTTGGGAAATAATAGAGGGCCTTCTTAGTAGCTTGAAAGCTGGGAATGCGATTCTTACTGAATCAGTTTATGATAATTTTGAATTGGAGTTTCAGTGGAAGGTTGAGGAAGGATCGGATGGTGGTGTTTTCTTTCGCGTTCCAGGGTCAATTCCTATCGAAGAAATTCAACAAGCTTCTCCTGAAATGCAGATCATCGACGATCAAAATAATCCTGATGCTAGTGTCAGTCAAACTCATGTTACTGGGTCTGCCTATGACATTCTTCCGCCAACTTATCTTATTGCGAAACCAGCAGGAAATTTTAATCATTCTCGAATATTTGTTTCTGATAACCAGGTTCAGCATTGGATCAATGGTATAAAAATATTGGATTACAGCATTGGTGGTAAGATTTGGAAACAAGGTTTTGAAAATAGTTTATATCAGGACAACTCTAATTTTGGGCGCTCAAATAATGGCCATATTGTGATTGCGAATCAGAAAGGAAAAATCTGGCTTAAAAATATACGATTAAGAAACCTATAGCATAATAGAAAAAGCCTCTATGACTTTTTTGGTTAAGCACGTTTTTTCTATTCAAAACAAGTTGAAAGAATTCTAGCTGTATTGTTGTCCAGCTTTAATCATGATTTTTTTTAGACGTTTTATAATTATTAGCATTGTCACTCTTTCAACAGTATCAGCCCAATTTTATTTTGGAAGAAATAAAATACAATATCACTCTTTTGAATGGCATGTTCTAAATACAGAACATTTCGAAATATATTATTATAAAGAAGAAGAAGACCTTGCATCAACAGGAGCTTATTTTGCTGAAGAAGCTTATAGTGCCTTAGAAAAAAAATTCAATTTTAGTTTGATAGAAAAGGTGCCTTTAATTTTTTACAGTTCTCACTTGCATTTTCAGCAGACGAATACGGTTCCTTATAGATTACCAGAGGGCGTTGGAGGGTTCTTTGAATTTATCAAAGGGCGAGTTGTAATTCCTTATAAAGGTTCCACGCATCAGTTTAGGCATGTTATTTGGCATGAACTTGTTCATGTGTTTATGCATAATAAAATAGGCCAGATTCTACGGTTACATAATATATCAACATATCGATCCCCACCACTTTGGTTTGTTGAGGGATTGGCTGAATATTGGTCAGCTGGTTGGGACACTCAAACAGAAATGGTTATTCGAGATGCTTTAGCAAACGATTATCTTATGTCTCTACGAAGTCTAGACATGATGTCTTCGGGTTTCCTTCTATACAAGGAGGGACAAGCTTTCTTACGGTTTTTAAGTGAAACTTATGGTTCAGAGATATTATTGTTAATCATGGAATCTATTTGGAAGGATTCGGATTTCTATAGATTAATCGAGTTAGTTACGGGTAAATCCTTTAGTGAACTAAATGAAGAATGGGAGTATTATTATAAAAAGGATATTTACCCACTACTTAAAGAATCTGATAGTCCGGTTTCTTCATCAGTCAGATTAACAAAGCTGGGAATTAATTCATCTCCTGTCTACCATGATGGTGCAGACGAGAATGTAATTTTTCTTACAAATCGTATGGGATACTCGGATCTTTACACAAAAAATCTTAAGACTAATCATCCACCAATCTTGCTTCTTAAAGGTGAAAGAAACGCTGCGTTAGAGTCTCTCCATTTGCTTGAGACTGGTCTTGATGTAAATAATAATGGTGAACTAGTTTTTGTATCCAAATCGGGTCCCACTGATGTTTTGAATGTCCTTGACATTGAAAAAAGCGAAATAGTAACAACAATTCGTCCTTCTGAGATCGTTTCTATATCTTCACCAGCTTGGGATCCTGATGGTACTAATATTGTTTTCTCAGGAATGAATTGGAGCGGTGACCAGGATATATATATTACACAGATTGAGAATGAAACCACCTATTCTCTGATGACTGACCATTTTTCAGATAGAGATCCTGAATTTTCTCCAGATGGTCAAACTATTGTATTTAGCTCTGATAGAAATCAGTATGGGAAAGAAGGTGCTTTTAATCTTTTCTTTTATAATTTGCAAGATTCAACTATACAGCAACAAACATTTGGTAAGTTTCATGATACTTCTCCTAGCTGGTCTTCATACGGAAACGGAAGGATTGTATTCACCTCAGATAGAGATGGCACATACAACCTTTGGATATTAGAACCTGCATCTTCAAATAACGAATGGAAAAATAGGTTAAAACAATTAACAAAAAAAATGACCGGTGCAATGCATGCTGAATGGAGTGGAGAAGATGATAAAGACATACTTTTTACTGTATTTGAAAAATACCAATTTCAGATTCATCGTTTAGAAAATGTTGATAGTTTATATGCTAACTCCTCTTTCATAGTTGAGGAAGTCAAGAAAAGTTCTCAGTGGAAGAGACCAGCTCTTTTGTCCAAATTCGGGAGAAAATCTCCTCAATATAGAAAAAAGTTCTCTCTAGATATTGCCCAAACAGCAATTGCTTATGATGGAGTATTTGGTTTCCTTGGCGGAGCTCAGCTTTCTGTCTCAGATCTGCTTGGTAACGAATATTATAATATTCTTTTATTTAATACGGCTGAAACTTCCTCTCAAGTTTTGGATAGAACCAATATTGCAATTACGAAAGTTGATTTATCTAGGAGACTGAATTTTGGCTATGGACTTTTTCATTTTGCTGGAGACTATTTCACTTATGGTCAAGGTTACTTATTTAGAAAACGTTTTGGTGGTCAGCTAGCAATTAGTTATCCATTATCAGTGTTTGAACGTTTTGAAACAACTCACAGTTTATGGGGTTCAAAACGGAAATATTACTCTAAAGGAGATAGTTTTAACGCATTTCTTGTTTCTAACTCTTTCTCTTATGTATTTGATAATTCAATGTGGGGACCTGTAGGTCCAATGGATGGTACAGCAATGAGATTTTCTTTTGGTCACACCATGCATCTTGTAAGTTCTCGTGTTTATAATACTACCTTTCTTGCTGATGTTCGCAAGTACTTTCGCACATCGATAAGAACACTTTATGCATTTCGTTTAATGACACGACTAAATTCAGGTGAGGACCTTTTTCGGTTTTTTGTAGGTGGAAGTTGGGGTCTGCGAGGATATCCTCGAACTGCTGTAGCTGGAACAAAATTTTTTCTAATTAACAATGAATTTCGATTTCCATTTGCTGATCAGTTAGCCATAAGATTCCGTACTTTCGATGTAGGCGTTTCCCCAGTGCGAGGGGCTGTATTTTTTGACATAGGTAATGCGTGGACGAACCAGTTAGAAGATATCCGAGGGAGTATCGGTTTTGGATTAAGGGGTCGTTTACTTGGTGCATTTGTTTTGAGATTAGATATTGGTAAGACTACAGATTTCAATAAACTTTCGAAATATCTTTTCACGCAGTTCTTTTTTGGCTGGAATTATTAAGAACTCTCAAATGAATCTTCGCCAACACTTATCAATATTATTCACAATTATTTTTATATCTTGTACTGGGGGTATAATGGTGGAGGACAGAGTGGGGTCATATGTCGACCACAATCTAGAGCCATCCATAAAAAGTGGATATAAGAATATAAAAAGCCTAAAGGAAGTATGGAGAAAACGATACATTTCTGGTATAAGCGAGAAAATTACTATCTCAAAAAATACAGCTATTATTTCTTTCCTTAACGGCGAAGTTGCATCAATTCGTATTGCAGATGGGACGCAAATTGGTCGCAGAAAAATGGGAAAGGGTCCTGCGATAGATCTCAAGCTAATGGGTGAAAATATATATTTTGCTCTGCCAAGGGAAAGAAAACAACTAAGATCGTATAATATACTTAAGGGCAATTTCAATTGGCGCCGTAGACTTGCAGGTGGTGCTAATGCTATTGCTTTAGATAGTCTTTATTTATTTGTCTCCACTAAAGATGGAATCATTACCCTAAATCAGACTAATGGCTCAACAGTTTGGGAAAAAAATGAAGTTCATACAATTGGCTCCAGTCTTTTATCTATAGGTACTCAATTAATTTATTCTGATCTTAGAGGGAATGTGATATGTCGAGATATTAGATCAGGTGATCTTTTTTGGAAAACATTAGTGTCCTCCTCTATCCTTTATGCTGAACCATTAGCTTTAGGAGAAATTTTTATTGGAACAACAGCGTCAGGGCTAGTATTTGCAATGAGTCTGATTGATGGAACAATTACTTGGGACAATTTCTTTTCAGAACCCATTTATACCTCTCCTATAATTAAGGATGACAAAGTCATTGTAGCATTGTCATCTGGAGAACTAAAAGCTCTTCAATTAAAGGATGGTCAAGAAATATGGACCTTTAAAACGGGACAACTCCTATCCCAACCCATATTAATAACTAATACACATTTTATTTTGACCACGACTCAAAGGGGTGATATCTATATCGTGGACACGCACAATGGAAATATAATTTGGCATCAAAAGATTGATGCAAGAATTATGGTAGAACCATCCTTATCAGATAATATTATACTCATTTCTGATGACCAAAAATATATTACCGCTTATGAAATTATTCCCACTGAAGAGACTGTCTCAAATTGAATCTAATCAAGAAAAAAGTCAGCTGTTGCCTTATTCAGAGCAAAAAGGATGTTCTGAGTAGTACAAGTGCGTATAAGTGTTTGAATATCATGTTCATGCCCATGGGCTGTTTTAGTATCAACAAAGAAAATTAAAATATCAATTTTACCTTCTAAAATATTATAGGCTATATGAATATCCCCTCCATCAGGTCCATGCCCTATGTTGCCGATTTCTAGGCCTGTTACATCTCGAATTCTCTTGGCGGTTCCTTCTGTTCCTAACAAACGGTAACTCTTTAATTTGTCTTTATGTTTCACACACCATTCAACAATGTCAAGCTTCATATGATCGTGTGCAACTAATCCTATGGTCTTCATAAAATAATAATCCTCCTAATTACTTAAGGTTGAGCTTTAATAAATAATTTAGGTAATTTTTCAATACTTCGGTGCTAGTTTAAAGAATTGTAATAAATGGTTCTATTTCTTCTTAATACATTAATTACTATATTGATTGATCAAGGAAGCGCCTATTATTTTTTATTTTCCTAAACTTACTATTTAATAATTATTATGTTATAGTTATAGGAATTGAAAAAGAAGACAAAGCAATTCTCAAGTAACATAAGTTGGATCTTGTATGGCGGGGTAATAGATAGAGTTAAATAAGCAATAACTTAAGGTTTACAGTAAGATTCAAAGGATCTTCTTTTTCCCTTAAGAAAACCTTAAGAACTATTAATTTCCAACAGTGTTTTTTTTATCTTTATGCAAGGAATAATTTTGTGACAATTTTTCAAAACCGCCATCTAGGACTTAATAAAGAGGATATATCCTCAATGTTAGAAACTTTAGGTGACTATAATATAGAGACGCTTATGGATAAAGTATTTCCTGATTCAATCCGTTGGTCTCAATCATTAAAGGATCCAAAAGTATTAACCGAAACAGAGGCTTTAAAAACTCTTGCAAAAATAGCTGATAAAAACTCCCCTGGACGTTGTTTTATAGGTCAAGGATTTTATGATACAGTGACTCCATCAGTTATTCAAAGAAATGTTATGGAAAACCCAGCTTGGTATACAGCGTATACCCCCTATCAAAGTGAAATATCTCAAGGACGGTTAGAAGCTTTATTGAATTATCAAACTTGTGTTAGCGATTTGACAGCTTTGCCAGTAGCTAATGCATCTCTTCTTGATGAAGCTACGGCAGCTGCTGAAGCAATGACAATGTTCAAGCGTGCAAATAGAAACGGTTCAGTCTTTCTTGTTTCAGAAGATTGTCACCCTCAAACTATTGCTGTGATTTTAGGTAGGGCTGATCCGTTGGGAATTCAGGTAAAAGTAGAATCTCATAATCATTTTATTTTTGATGAATCAGTATTTGGTGCTCTTATCCAGTATCCTAATACTATTGGGGCCATACACGACTATGCTCAGCTATGCAAGCTAGCACACGATAGCGGTGTTTTCATATGTGTCGCTACAGATCTAATGGCATTGACATTACTTAAACCACCAGGTGAATTTGGTGCTGATGTTGCAATTGGAAATAGTCAGAGATTTGGGGTTCCTTTAGGATATGGAGGACCTCATGCGGCTTTTTTTGCAACTACTGACCAATTCAAACGTCTAATTCCTGGTAGAATTATCGGTGTTACAATGGATGCTGAAGGTAATCATGGACTGCGCATGGCACTCCAAACCAGAGAGCAACATATACGACGCGATAAGGCAACGTCAAATATTTGTACAGCCCAAGTGTTACTAGCTATCATGTCTGGGATGTATGCAGTATATCATGGCTCAAAGGGTCTTAAAAAAATTGCCGAAAGGATTCACAATCTAACGCATAGTGTTTATTTGTCACTTAAAAATATAGGAGCCGAAATTTTAGAAGAACCATTATTTGATACAGTACACTTTAAACCATTACAAGGATGGCAGGAAAAAGCTGAAAGACATAATATTTCAGTACGTCAATTTAAAAATGGAATGGTTGGTATTTCTATTGATGAAACAACCACACATGAAGATTTAGTAGTGCTTTTAGATTGTTTCGGTGCAAAACTTCAAACTATTTCACAGCATTCGTTAGGTAAATTTTTACGAGAGTCACCTTTTATGGAGCACTCTGTTTTTGAGTCTTACCAAACTGAAACAGAACTATTACGATACATAAAACATCTTGAAAAAAAAGATTTTTCTCTAGCTGATGGTATGATTCCACTTGGTTCATGTACCATGAAATTAAATGCAACAACTCAAATGAAATCCCTTTCTCTTCCTGGTTTTGCTAAACTTCATCCTTTTATTCACAAGTCTAAGGCTATGGGCTATATTTCTCTTATGGATGATTTAAAATCATGGCTATGTTCTATCACGGGCTTTCATGATATATCATTCCAACCTAATTCTGGTGCTCAAGGTGAATATGCTGGCCTTATGGTAATAAGAGCTCACCATCGTGCTCAGGGCCAATTCCAGCGGAAAATTTGTCTAATTCCTTCTTCAGCTCATGGAACTAATCCCGCTAGTGCTATTATGGCTGGCATGGAAGTGGTTGTTGTGGATTGCGATGATAAGGGGAATGTTAATTTGTCAGACCTTATATCAAAAGCTAAAGAAGCGAAAAATCAACTTGCCGCTTGCATGATAACTTATCCATCTACTCATGGCGTTTTTGAAAAAGATATTCGAGAAATTTGTGATACGATACATTCCCATGGGGGTTTAGTATATCTTGATGGGGCTAATATGAATGCGATGGTTGGACTAAGTCGTCCGGCTGATTTTGGGGCGGATGTTTGCCACCTTAATCTTCACAAAACATTTGCAATTCCTCATGGTGGAGGAGGCCCTGGAATGGGTCCGATTGGAGTTACCAAAGAATTGGCAAAATATCTACCAGGGCATCCGGAGGAAAATAGTGGTAGTGTGGAATCTATTCATGCTATATCGGCAGCACCTTACGGAAGTGCATCTATCCTTACTATCTCTTGGGCTTATATGGCTTTATTGGGAGCAAAAGGTCTTACTGATGCAACAAAAATAGCAATATTGAATGCAAACTATCTTGCAAAAAAATTGGAGGATCACTATTCCATTCTTTTTAGAGGTAATGCAGGATTGGTTGCTCATGAATTTATTTTAGATTTACGAGAGTTTAGGAAGAATGCTGGTATTACTGAAGAGGATTTGGCAAAACGTCTAATAGATTTTGGTTTTCATGCTCCTACAATGAGTTGGCCAGTTCCAGGTACAATGATGGTAGAACCAACGGAAAGTGAATCAAAAAAGGAATTAGATCGTTTTGTAGAAGCAATGATTGCAATACGCAGGGAAATAGATGCTATTATAGCTGAAAAAATAGATAAAAAAGATAATCCATTAAAAAATGCACCTCATACTATAACCATGGTGACGGATGATCAATGGAAGCATTCATACACTAGAGAACAGGCCGTCTTCCCTGTACCGAGTTTAAAAGAGAAAAAATTTTGGCCAACAGTAGCTCGGATAGATAATGCATTTGGTGATCGCAATTTAGTTTGCACTTGCCCACCATTGGCAATATATAAGGAGAACTCCGACTAATCTAGCGTTGTGTATGGAACAGACTTTTTATTATATAATAATTGGGGCACTAATTATAGAGTATTTGCTTTCAACTATTAGTGCCATTTTAAATATTAAAAATATTACTAAGGAATTACCCTCTCAATTCACAGATGTGTATGATCAAGAAAAATATGCTAGATCCCAAGCCTATTTGAAAGCAAAAACTCACTTTGGACTATTATCATCAACTTTTGGTCTGTTTTTGATTATAGTGGTTATTCACTTAGGGCTATTTGGCCATCTTGATGAATTGGTTCGTAACCAAACTGATAGCCCAATATTTGCTGGCCTTCTATTTTTTGGTATCATTTTTGTTATTAATGATGTAATTACTATTCCTTTCTCTATTTACAACACGTTTGTTATAGAACAAAAATTTGAGTTCAATAAGACTACTCCTAAAACTTATGTTATAGATAAATTAAAGGGCTACCTTCTAACAATAGTATTAGGAGGAATTGTTTTAGGGGCGATTTTATTCTTTTTTGATTATTATGGTCCAAATGGTTGGTGGATAGCATGGCTTGCGATTGCACTGTTTATGGTTGCCATTCAACCTTTGTTTGTGCACATTATTGCTCCTATGTTCAACAAATTTACTCCACTAGAAGCAGGTGAGCTTCGTTCAGCAATTGAAGCTTATGCTGAAAAGGTAAAATTTCCACTTTCTCGCATAGACGTTATGGATGGAAGTCGACGTTCTTCCCATTCAAATGCTTATTTTAGTGGTTTTGGAAAGAGTAAACGTGTGGCATTGTTTGATACCTTATTAATGAAACATAATACGGAAGAAATTGTATCTGTGGTAGCGCATGAGGTTGGGCATTATAAAAAAAAACACATTATTTTTGGAACAACAATTAGTGTTCTAGAAACCGGGATAATGTTATTTGTTTTTAAATTTATTATGAGTGATCCAGATTTGTTTTTTGTATTTGGGGTGGAGCAGGTATCAGTTTACGCTGGAATGATTTTCTTTGGTCTCCTTTATGCTCCTGTTAATCTAATAACCTCAATTTTTTCTTCTGCTATCAGCAGAAGGAATGAGTATCAAGCTGATCGTTATGCTTTCGAAACCACAGGTAATCAACAGGCGTTAATAAGTATGTTAAAAGGTCTCGCAGCTAACAATCTGTCCCATCTGACACCTCATCCATTCACTGTTTTTCTCTCTTATAGCCACCCGCCTGTAACTAAGCGGATTGAAGCAATAAAAGCGTAGCGCTATCTTAACAAGCTGGTCTAGCCTTTTTAAATAATCTACTGGAAACTTTTGTAGGGAATAAATGAAAAAGCTAAAAACTCTATACTCAATATTTCTACTCTTTTATTTAAATATCTTTGCTTGTATGGGGGAGAAGGATGAACAATTAAAAGAATTGATTATTGAAGATTTAATAATTGGCAATGGGAAAGAAGCAAAATATAATAGTGAAATTAAGGTGGATTATACAGGTTGGTTGGAGGATGGAACTGAGTTTGACTCATCTCTTAAGGCGGGTCGAACTCCACTTTTAATAACTTTAGGAATAGGGCAGGTCATACAAGGGTGGGATCAAGGAATACCGGGGATGAAGGCTGGTGGTACACGGAAGCTAACAATACCTCCCCATTTAGGTTATGGGAACCGTTCTGTTGGCTCTATTCCACCTAACTCAACTCTTATTTTTGAAGTCAATCTTCTAGAAGTAAAATAGGAATATTCAGTGAAAAGAGTTCTATATAAGGATAGCACCAATATGAGAGAAAACAATATATCGCGAAGAGATATGTTAAAAATCGCAGTGGGTGCTAGCGCAAGCATTACCACTGGTATGGTTGCTATTCCTATCGGCACTTTTCAAGCTAAGTCACTTATCACACGTACTATCCCATCAACAGGAGAAAAAATTCCTGTAGTAGGAATAGGTACAGCCCGCCGATATGATATAAACTCATTTCCTGAAAAACGGAAGCAATTAAAAAAAGTTCTAAAAGAGTTTATTACAATAGGAGGAAAGGTAATTGATACTGCACCATCTTATGGTTCAGCTGAAGAGGTAGTAGGAGATATCATAAACAAGCTAAAAAAAAGGGAAGAATTCTTTATTGCTACAAAAGTCAGGAAGGAAAATATTAATTCGGGTATTCATGAGGTAGAAGAATCGTTTAAAAAGCTCCAAACAAAAAAGATCGATTTATTTCAAATCCACAATTTGGTTGGTTTAAATGTTATGTTGCCAATTATTCATGAAATGAAACAAGCTGGCCGAATTAGTTATGTAGGTATTAGCACTTCTTTTAATTGGCAATATCCTGAGTTTATTGACACTATCAAAAAAGAAGATCTTGATTTTATTCAAGTAAACTATTCCTTGGCCTCAAGGCAAGCAGCAAAAACAATTTTTCCTATTGCTCAAGATAGAGGAATAGCCGTGTTGGTCAACGTACCTTTTAATAGAGGAAAGCTATTTTCAAAGGTAAATCATCAATCACTTCCTGATTGGGCGGGAGAAATTGATATTTATAGTTGGGCACAGTTTTTTCTCAAATACATCCTTTCTCATAGAGCTGTAACATGTGTTATTCCAGGGACAGCAAAATTACAGTATTTGCTAGATAATATGGGTGCAGCGCAAGGCCAAATGCCTAACAGTGAAATGCGAACACAGATGAAAAGGTATTTTGATGGTCTTATGTAAGGATAGATTGGCATATCTAAAGCGGTAGTGTTATAGTGCGGCACTTATTAAAGGGAAAAATATTAACTATCTTTATTGCTGTTATGCTGTTAGAGAATTGTGTGACTAAAGAGGAGAGCAGATCAGTTCTTTTGTCATCAATTCCAGCAGTCTCCTCGCCAACACTAGATGAAGTGCGTGCAGTAAAATTAGTAGAACTATCTCTTAAATGTGTAGAACAGAAATTTCCTTACAAAATTGGATACAGATTTAATAGTTCGGAATGGATCAAGCCTCACTATAAGGTGACGCCATCTTTTTATGGATGTTGGGATTGGCATTCAGCTGTACATGGACATTGGACGATGACAAAAATCCTAAAAATGTTTCCTAATATATCTGTAGGTGACAGTATTCGGAAGAAACTGCGATTAAATTTAAGTGAGGAACGTCTTGATGCTGAATTTCGGTTTTTTTCAGAAAATGATTTTACTAAAAGTTTTGAGCGCACTTATGGTTGGGCATGGCTATTGAAGTTATATAGTGAGCTAGTAACATGGGATGATCCCGATGGACAGCAATGGGCTAGTAATATGCGTCCTTTAGCAAGGTTGCTTTCACAAAGAACTGTTGCTTATTTACAAGTATTATCATCTCCACTCCGATCTGGAACTCATGCCAACTCTGCATTCTCTTTTTCTCTTATGTATGATTATGCAATTATAACTGGCGATACATTGTTATTTTCAAGCCTAGCAAATTTTGGCAATCGTTATTTTGCTAAAGATAGTGATTGTCCGACTGCATACGAGCCATCGGGTACTGATTTTCTTTCTCCATGTCTTGCAGAGGCTGAAGCTATGAGTAAATTTATGGAAAATGATAAATTCTTATCATGGTTTGATAAATTTCTTCCGCCCCTATCTGATGATAGATTCAAATCTCTAAGGTCTCCACCGTTGGTATTAGATTTAAAAGATCCAGGTATTGGCCATCTTATTGGTCTCATGTTTCACAGAGCTTGGTCTATGAATCAATTATGGTTTGTATTACCTCTGAATGATGATCGTCGGGAAATATTTTCCCGGTTAGCAGCAATGCATGCGAACGAGGCTTATAGAATTATGTTTGACAGCGGATATGGAGGTGAGCACTGGCTTGCAACTTTTGCTGTGTATATGATGTCAGAGTATAGTCGACTTAATAGTTATAAAAGAGTAGAATAAAGGAAAAGTTTGATGAAACATCTTATTATAAGTACTGGCCTTAGAAATAAAGGGAATAGTTGGACAATGGCGAATCATCTTCGTATGTGTCTTGAAAAGAATGAACAAGATACGGAGCTTTTAGAGCTTAGTAATTATGATATGCCATTTTGTGGAGAGGGAGCTTATCTAGATCATCCTACAACCAAATTGTTTGAAGAGAAGGTTGAGTGGGCTGATGGTCTCGTCATATCAACACCAGTATATAATTATAATGTAAATGCTGTAGCTAAAAACTTTATTGAACTCACGGGGAAAGCATGGAAGAATAAAACAGTTGGATTTTTATGCGCGGCCGGAGGTGAAAAAAGTTATATGTCCATTCTGGGTTTAGCAAATTCTCTTATGCTTGATTTCCGATGTGTTATCATTCCTCGGTTTGTCTATGCCTCCGGAAGGGTTTTTAATAGAGGGTCTATAATGGATGATACTGTGAAAAAAAGGATTGATGGACTTTCCATTGAAATGATTCGTTTTACCACAAATTTAAACAGCGGATAGAGTTTTCTTTATTTTTCTTTTTATATACGCCTTTTGTATTATATAATTGTTTGGTGTTTATATGGGTTTTACGTGGCGGAGCTGTGCCAAAGAATTGTTTAACTAATTAGAATAATAATTATTCATATTGACATGGATAGTTTTTTTGTGGCAGTAGAGCGATTGAAAAATCCGGCGCTAAATGGATTGCCTGTTGTGGTTGGAGGTGATCCAAAAGTAGGTCGTACTATAGTTCTATCAGCTTCCTATGAAGCTCGGAAGTTTGGAGTATATTCGGCTATGCCTATGAGGATTGCGGTATATTCCTGTTCGGATTTGATTGTAGTATCTCCAGATTTTGATATATATAAATATTACCAAAAAAAAATTCAGAAAGTTCTTCAAACTTTTTCACCAATTATAGAAATGACATCTATCGATGAAGGTTATATAGATTTATCGGGTACTGCGAGGATTTGGGGTTCGCCTATGGAAGCTGGGGAGCGACTTCGTTGGGCTATTAAACAAGCCACGCAGCTTGACTGTACAGTTGGTATTGCATCTACCAAAATAATAGCGAAGATTGCATCCCAAGATGCTAAGCCAAGTGGAATGTTATGGATTCCACTTGGCTCAGAGAGAATATTTCTTGCTCCGCTTTCTATTGAACGTATTCCTGGCGTAGGGAAAAAAATGGTCAGGTTATTAAAAAACTTAGGATTGGAACGTATTCACCAGATTGCATCAACAGGTGAGTTGTTGATGGCTGCTACCTTAGGACCTAAGGGTGGATGGCTTTGGCGTTTTTCTATAGGTGGTGAGAAACAGACCTCTTTTAAAGTGCGGCAACGCAAATCTTTTAGTAAAGAGATTACTTTTGAATCTGACACTACAGATTTAACATATTTGCTGGCTGTATTCCATATGTTGATTGAACAAGTTTGCTATAAACTGAGGAAAGAAAAAAAAATGGCGAAAAGAATAGAAGTAAAAATAAGATATGAAGATTTCCGAACTATTAATCGCTCTATTACTCTTATACAATTTGAAAATAGAGATTTTGCTTTTTTCATCAAGGGAAAGAAGTTGCTTCTTTCAGCTATTGATCGCCAATTAGGAATTCGTCTTATTGGGGTAAAACTTTCTCAGTTTATTGACACTGTATATCAGACAAAGCTATTTAAGGAAGAAAAACAACTTAAAGAATATACTAGAGCAGTAGCAATAGATTGTATACGAAAACGGTTTGGTTTTAATGCGGTATTTATAGCGGAGTCACTTTACCTGACATCAAAAGAATAAAGAAAGCTTTTAATTTTCATTAGGTTAGGTTTAATTATATTATTGATATAAAAATTACCTACTAGTACTTACAGCGGTAAAAAAAATATGCGGATAAATTTTGTAAGAAAGTAGCATGCGGGTATAAGAAAATAAAGAAAGGTTAATCTAATGCAAAAAGGAAGTGTAAATCGTGTTATGCTGGTAGGTCATTTGGGTGGAGATCCTGAAAGTCGCTATACTCAATCGGGCACCGCTGTAGCAAATTTTAATGTGGCTACAAACGAAAGTAGAAAAAACGCTGAAGGGAACTATCAGGATCATACGGAATGGCATCGGTGTGTATTGTTTGGGAAGCCGGCTGAAACTGCTGTGCAGTATTTGAAAAAAGGTCAGATGGTGTATATAGAAGGTCGCTTGAGAACTCGCTCTTGGGAAGATAAAGATGGGAACAAGCGGTCAACTACGGAAATTCAAGGTGATATGTTTACCATGCTTGGCAGACGTGCTGATAATGCTAGTGGAAATTCACCGGCAACTCCAGATAGTGATAGTGATGATGACTTGCCATTTTAAATAAAAAATCTTAGATAAAGAATTTTGATAAAATTTTTATATACTCTTTCAGTCGTTTAATAGTTATACGCTTTATATGCGCTATTTGCCATTAGTTGTTTGTAAAAGCCATTATTCTTTTATGAAAGGTATTCACTCTATACCAGAATTAGTAGAATTTGCTGTGCAACACAATTTAGAGTCTCTTTGTTTAGCTGATGAAGAGGGTCTTTATGGTGCGGTAGAATTTTTTACTAGTTGTCAAGAGGCTGGCATTAAACCTCTAATTGGAGTTGAATTGGCTGAAAGTAGCCATGTTGTCATAGTGATTGCTAGGAATGAAGAAGGTTATAAGAACCTGTCAAAAATTATTACAGATGTTCAAGTCAATAAGGTTAAGCTAATGAATGCTCTTAAGCCTGAAGATAACAATCTACTTATTTTGTGTAATGACTCATTTTTATTATCACAATGGAAAAAAAATGAGAATATAGGATCAGTTTATCTTGCTCCCATTGTATCCGATGCTAAAGCACTACAATCTTTATTAATATTTATATCTCGTTGGACCGATATTTTACACCGATTTCCAGCCATACCCATTGTAAAGCTAAATGTTTTTTCGAAGAATGAATTAATTCTTTATAAGTTAATACGGACGATTGCACAACACCGAACTTTAGAATCATTCCAAAGTGAAGAAGCTATTGTCTTTACAGATTTTTCAGGACCGTATCTTCCCTTTAAGCCTATTGTTTCATCAGAGGAAGTAGCTAAGATGTGTTCTTTTGAATTTGATTTTTCTCAATACTTTTTCCCGCATTTTGTTATTCCAGAGACTTAAATTTTTCAAGGATGTAATGGATCCCTCATAAATTATTTAATTATATTCCATAAATTAGTTATATGCTTATACCATTAATTTTGCAATGACCATGGATAGTAAAGATAGGCTCATTCTGAATATTCTTCAAAAGGATGGTCGAATGACTGCTAGTGATGTATCTGAAAAGGTCGATCTCTCTGTTCCAGCGGTGACGGAACGGATTCGGAAGCTTTCAGATTCGGGAGTTATTAAAGAATTCCGTGCTATTGTGAATGCAAAAAAGATTGGTTATGATGTAACAGCTTATATCCTAATGGATATGTCATCATCAGGTAATTATGTGGATGTTATTGACCATGCTCAAATTAATGACCAAGTACTTGAATGTCATTCTATTACGGGGGAAGGTTCCCATATACTGAAGGTACGTGCGCAAGACACTTCATCGCTTGAAGTTTTATTAAGAGAGATTCAGGGCTGGCCAGGGGTTATTCGTACCCATACTATGATTGTTATGTCCACATTTAAAGAAGCTACCCGCTTGGAAATTTGATTGTTCAAACTGATTATGAAATAATTATTGTAGGTGCCGGCGTAATTGGCCTCGCAGTGGCAAGGGCACTTGCTATAGAAGAAAAGCGGTCGGTTCTTATTATAGAAAAAGAGATGGGGTTTGGCCAAGGAACCTCTAGTCGTAATAGCGAGGTAATCCATTCTGGTATTTACTATCCTTCTAATTCTATTAAGGCAAAATATTGTCTTAATGGACGAGCTAAACTCTATGAGTTTTGTCGACGAAATAATGTGTGGTATAAGAATTGTGGTAAATTAGTAGTAGCACAAATAGGTCAAGAGAGTCAATTAACGTCGCTTTTTGAACAAGCTCAGGCAAATGATGTGCCGGATGTGCATATTGTAGACCGGCTTGGAATGAGTAAACTAGAACCAACGGTCTCAGCTGAGTCTGCTATGTTTGTCGGATGTACGGGCATTGTTTCAGCGCATGAATTGATGTCTGCTTATCATCGTATTGCAACACAAGCTGATCATGACATATTGCTAAGATCAACTGTTGTTGGTGTTGAGCCTAAAGGTGATGCTTATCTTTTAGAAGTGAAAGGTTCTGATGATATAAATTATACTGTTACAGGTAGATGGATAGTAAACGCCGCAGGATTGTACAGTGATAAAATTGCTCAATTTCTATGGGGAAATAATAATATTATCCGCCCTAGTTTAAGTTATTCTAAGGGATCATATTTTAAGCTTTCTACTAAGTGGCGTCATAGCGTTAGGCATCTTATTTATCCATTACCAGATAAGGAAAAGGATTCTTTAGGTATTCATCTTAGTTTTGATCAGGCAGGAAATATGAAACTAGGTCCAGATGCTACATGGATGCAAAATTATTCTGAGGACTATGATGTAAATTCCGATAATCTTAATGCTTTTTACCTTGCCGCAAAAAGGTACTTACCTTCGTTGGAATCTATTGATTTAAGCCCGGACTATTCTGGCATTCGTCCTAAGTTAATGACTGGACCTAATGAGCCTTCCGATTTTTATATTAGGCATGAACCAGATTATCCTGGATGGATTAACCTTATTGGAATTGATTCTCCAGGTCTTACATCGTCTTTAGCTATAGGTGAGGATGTGGCACGATGGATTACGAATGAATCTTCTTAAATTGAAATATTTAAAAAAAATCTTTTTTTACCTAATTATTTATTTTGCTTATTATGTTTAAATTAATATTTTAAGGCAGGCTCATCGTTTAAGTTAAGTGGTATAAAGTAAATAAATCTGCTGAATTAGGCGCTGATATGCATTATTATATTTAAAACTATTTTAAAGGAGGTTGCGAGATGAGTGTGAAGGCAAAATTAGAATATATATGGCTTGATGGATATAAGCCAACGCAGAGCCTTAGAAGTAAAACAAGAATCGAAGGAGATTTTTCAGGAAAATTAGAAGATTGTCCAATATGGTCATTTGATGGTAGCTCTACAGAACAAGCAGCTGGCAATGATTCTGATTGTATTTTAAAGCCCGTGGCAATTTTTCCTGATCCAGATAGGCGTGAAGGATATTTAGTTATGACCGAAGTTTTAAATGCAGATGGCACACCGCATGAATCGAATGGTCGCGCCACTATTGATGAAGATGATGATGATTTTTGGTTCGGTTTTGAACAAGAATACTTTCTATGGGATGCAGAAACTAATCTTCCTCTTGGTTTTCCAGCTAATGCCTACCCTGGGCCTCAGGGTCCTTATTACTGTAGTGTTGGTGCAAAAAATACTTTTGGTAGAGAGATAATTGAAGATCATCTCGATCAATGCTTAGATGCAGGTTTGAATGTTGAAGGAATCAATGCTGAAGTTGCAACTGGCCAATGGGAGTACCAGATTTTTGCTAAAGGAGCACGACAAGCTGGAGATGAAACATGGGTTTCCAGATATCTCGCAGAGAGAAATGCAGAGAAATATGGAATAGCAATTAATTGGCATCCAAAACCAATTAAAGGTGATTGGAACGGTTCTGGAATGCATGTGAATTTTTCTGATTCAACAATGAGAACATGTGGTGATGAGTCGGTTTTCACTAAAATCTGTGAAGCTTTTGGCCAAAATATCAAAAAACATATTAGTGTATATGGTGCTGATAATGATCAACGGCTGACAGGGGCTCACGAAACAGAATCCATAGATACATTTTCATTTGGAGTCTCTGACAGAGGTGCCTCTATCCGTATACCTGTTGGTACTATTGATGATGGATGGAAAGGAAGACTTGAAGATAGAAGACCAGCATCCAATGGTGATCCTTATAAAATTGCTGCAGCTGTAATTAGTACAACAAAATCAGCTTATTAAGATAGCTAGTCTGGCTTTTCTACATTTAAGAAATAAAATTTTGTTGCTGTCAAAATATAGGTGATAGCGATAGAACTTATTTAGTATGCTTATACGACTTAGGGTTAAGAACTATGCTTTAATAGAAGATATGGACATCAGTTTTGGTGGTGGTCTTAATATTCTTACTGGACAGACTGGTGCTGGCAAATCTATACTAATTGGTTCTTTAAATCTTATCCTTGGCGAAAAAGCTTCTTCAGAGATGGTGAGAAGCGGTGAAGAAGAAGCTTTTGTAGAAGCTAGTTTTGATGTTATAGGTAATATTCCTAAACAACTTAATTCATATGTATGTGCTGGTGAACCGATCCTTTTAAAGCGTCAGGTTATAAGAGGTGGTCGAAGTTATGCTTTTATTAATGATCACCAGGTAACCATAGGAAAATTAAAACTAGTCGGTGAAATTTTGGTAGACCTTTTAGGTCAGCATCATCATCAGTCACTTTTAAATGTGGATAACCATTGTCATCTATTAGATCATTTTGCTATGGATGGAGAGATTCTTCAAAAATACACAGAAAAATTTGAGGAACTAAAAAAGCATGGGAATTTATTAGAATCAGTTATAAATGCTGATGCGCTTACAAAAGAACGAAAGGCACTATATCGTTTTCAACTGCAAGAGATTAATGCAGCTAAACTACAGCCCGAAGAAGAAAAAAGTTTAGAGAAACAAGTTATTGTGCTTAAGAATGCTCAGCAACTTAGAGATACGGCAGAACAAATTAGTTATTCACTTTCTGAAGATGAGGAATCAGTACTCAATCGTTTACGGGGAATGTTAAAAGCATTCGAATCAATCGCACAATTAGATAGTAGCCTTAAAGAAAAAGCTCTACAGTGGAAAGAATCAATTTATTCTCTAGAAGATATTGCACTAGATTTATCACGGTATGGAGATGGAATTAATACTGATCCGGAAGAGTTTGCTAGGTTAGATGAGCGACTTCACTTATATCGTGACTTTTCTAAAAAGTATGGACCGGGATATGATAAAATCATGGAGTACCGAAATAAGATTTCTGAACAACTAAGTAATCTTGAGAATCGAGATCAAAAAATTCAAGAGATAGTTGAAAAGATTAAATTACTTAAAAAGGATGTATATGATTTAGGAAAAAAAATCTCAACTAAACGGAGAATTGGGGCTAGTTCACTGAAAAAGAAAATTGAAGCTGAGTTAAAACACTTAGGGATGGAGGGTACTCAGTTTAATGTAGAGTTCACATCAGTTATCAGTAGCTCTGGGGTAGAAGTGATGGATGGGGATGACTCTTGCCTAGCAGGAACTTTTGGACTTGAGGGGGTTGAATTTGTTATTTCACCTAATCCTGGTGAACCTTTAAAGGCTTTAGTAAAAATCGCTTCGGGTGGAGAAATATCGCGTATAATGTTAGCTCTTAAAACCGTATTAGCTAAAATAGATGCGATCTCTTTGCTGGTATTTGATGAAATTGATGCAGGCATTGGCGGCGATATTGCTAATCTTATCGGAAAAAAATTGAAGGATCTTACTCAAAACCACCAAGTTATTTGTATTACTCACCTTCATCAGATTGCATCCTTTGCGGATCAACACTTTCAGGTACGTAAAGGTGAAAGACATGGTAGGACAATAACGGAAGTGAAGAAACTTACTCAAGAAGAACGTGTTGCTGAAATAGCTCGGATGATTTCAGGAGAAGAGATAACAGACCTTACGATTGAACATGCTAGGCAGTTCTTGCAAGGTACAGCTGAAGCTTAACTCCACAGTTAATTTTATTTATGTAATTTATATACACTCTTATTTAGTATAACCTTATTTCTCCATATTTTTAATATGTTTAATCTGTTTCAGATTCCAGTTGTCTGCACTGTACGGGGTAGAAAACCAAGCATCTAGAATTTTCTTTAGTATTTTATTGTTAGTTGTATTCAGACTTAGCGCAAGAACATTAGCATGATTCCAGATGCGAGCACCTTTCGCAGTTTCAGCATCACAGCATAGAGCCGCACGAACACCTTTGATTTTATTTGCTGCTATAGATGCACCAGTACCTGTCCAGCACATAACAATAGCTTCATCAACTATTCCTCTAGGGACAAGACTTGCGGCCTGTTTTGTGATGACAGGCCAGTCTACGGTTTCACTACCTTTTGGTCCAAAGTAAGTGACATTGTGATTACGTTTGTTAAGCTCATTAATTAGTTCCTTTACAAGAGGAGTTCTCTCATCTGTACTAACAGCGATGTTCATGGTATAAATTAAATAAAGGAGATATAGGTAATACAACAACTTTCACTTGATAAACGTTATAGTCAATCGGCTGATCATTTAGTGAGTATTTGTCATCAATTATTAGGGGATAAATATAATCCGATAACAACCAATATTTTGAAAAGATTGACCTATGAATTAGAGGTTATATTAAAGATGGGTTATGCAGACTATTTTCTTGTTGTGTGGGATATTATTCAATGGGCTAATAAACAGGGTATACCTACTGTTGGACGTGGCTCGGTCTCGGGGAGTATAGTGTCGTATGTATTAGGTCTGACTCCTGTAGATCCTATTAAGTACAAACTGTTGTTTGAGCGTTTTCTTAACCCAGCTCGTAGAGAACTGCCAGATATTGATATTGATGTATGTTGGAAGCGTCGAGATGAGGTAATTCAATATATATATAATCGTTATGGCAATAATAAAGTGGCTATGATTTCTACATTTAATACTTATCGTCATAAAAGTGCGATATGGGATGTAGCACGAGCTATGGGTATACCTTCGGAAGAGATTAATAAATTAATAAGTATGTCTATGGAACAATATGAAAATATTAGAAATGAGAAATATAACTCACAGTATAGAAGAATTGTTAATCTAGCAAAGTATCTAGAAGGACGGCCAAGACATATGGGAACCCATTGTGGGGGCATTATTATCTCACCAAACTATATTACAGACCATGTTCCACTTCAACAATCCATCAAGGGTCCTGTTGTGACACAGTTTGATATGCATAGTATTAAAAAAATAGGTTTGGTAAAAATTGATATTTTAGGTCAACGTTCTTTAACAGTAATCGCAGAAGTAGCTGATACTATACAAAACAAATACAATATTCACTTGGATCGTTATATAATGTCAGATATAGATGAAAAAACGGCTAAACTAATTCGGAATGGAGATACCATAGGTGTCTTCCAAATTGAATCACCGGGCATACGAAGTCTTTTGAAAAAACTGCAGGTTGACACTTTTGAAATGATTATTGTAGCTAGCTCTGTTATTCGCCCAGGTCCTGCGGATTCGGGAATGCTCCGGCATTTTATAGAGCGTCATCATAGAAAAAAAGATATGAATATAGGGCACAAATCTTTAATGGAATTATTAAAGGACACCTATGGTATTATGGTTTATCAGGAAGATGTAATCAAAACTGCTGAAGTGATAGCAGGGTGGAGTTTGCATGAATCCGATGAACTAAGACGATCAATGAGTGGTAAGGAAAAGAAAGAGACATTTGCGAAACATCGAGCTCGTTTTATACGAGATGCAGTGAAGAGGGGAGTAAGCGTAGAAGAGACGATAGAAATATGGAGGCAGATGGAAACTTTTTCTGGTTATGCATTTTGTAAAGCACACGCAGCATCCTATGCTACACTTTCAGTACAATCTGCATGGTTAAAAGCACACTTTCCAGCAGAATTTATGGCGGCTGTTATATCTAACCATGGAGGTTTTTATAATGCTTCTTGCTATGTTGAAGAAGTGCGTCGCCATGGGATTGTTATTCTGCCTCCTGATGTTAATATGGCAAAACCTCATTGTATAGCAGAGGATATAAAGGCAAATTCAGTTCTGCATAAAAAGAATAGAAGTGATAAATTTGTAGGAGTACGGATTGGTCTTCTGCAAGTAAAGGGATTAACACGCATAACACTTAAAAAACTATTAGGAAAACGTAAAGAACGTCCTTTTGAGTCTTTAGAGGATTTTTGTATTCGTGCGAAACCAAATTTTGGAGAAGTGGAAAGGTTGATCCGATGCGGTAGTTTTGATACATTTGGCTACACTCGTCCACAACACCTTTGGAGACTCAAACTATTCTATAATAAAATCAAAACTAATGATGATGACTTATTTGCTAGTATAGTAAAGTATTCTTTACCTATTCCTCGTGTAGATTATCCTATTGAAAAAAAATTACGAGATGAATTGGAATTTATGGGGCTAACATTGGAGAAACATCCATTATGGATTTGGAAAAAAGCAATTCAATTTTATATAAATCAATTTGGCAAATTTGTTCATGCAAAGGACTTACATCGTTACACAGGTAAAAAAGTAAAACTAGTGGCATGGATAATTTCTACAAATAGAACAAAAACTAAAAAGGGAGAGCCCATGCTGTTTGTATCTTGTGAAGATCTTACTGCTACGTATGAAGCAATATTATTTCCTGTTGCATATCGTAAGTTTGGAAGGTTGATTAAAAGGCAAGGGCCATATATTATTGAGGGTATAGTTGAAAATGATTGCGGACACACACCATTGAGGGTGAAGAATATTATAATTATTCAAGATAAATGATATTAACTGTTGATATAGGAGGAACTTTAATAAAAACATTAGAGTGGCCATCGGAAAAAGTACGGTTTGCAATTAATTTTGATGAAATAAATTTTGAGAAAAAAAAATATGAACAAATCATTTTTACTGGTGGTGGAAGTCAACAAATTATTCGACAATATAAGCTTAAAAAAATTGTTCGGTCAACAAATGAATTACATGACTTGGGTCGAGGAGGAGCCTACCTAGCGAATTCAGAAGAATGTTATGTGTTAGGAGTAGGCACAGGAACGCCACTGGTAAAAATTATTAATGGTAAGATTAATCACATTATTGGAACAGGTCTTGGAGCAGGAACAATTTTGGGCCTTGGAAAACTATTCGCTAGTGATATATCAATTGAAAAGCTAAATGAACTAGGCGAAAAAGGAGATGCGAAAAAATTAAATATTACAGTAGGAGAAATTTATGAAAATTCAAAAGAGCTATCTTTGTCACCAAATCTAACGGCGGGAAACTTTGCCAAACTGAGTTCAGATATTAACATTGAGGATAAAATTGCTGGCTTGATGCAAATGGTAGCAGAATCATTAGGTACATTAGTAAATGTAGCATCAAATTCTAATAGTCTTATTGTAATAGTAGGGGGAGGTACTTTTTATCCACTATTTATAAGATTTTTGAGGAAGACGTTGGAGTTTTATGGGTTAAAAAGTGTTGTCCCTCAAAAGGCATTATATGCAAACTGTTATGGTGCACTATTTAATTTTGGTATAAAATGAAGTTTATTTATTTATATAGATTTGGAGTTAGAGGAAATTTTTGGAATTCATTAATTCCTGAACCATCAAAATTATCGGGTGGAAGTGTTATTACACCTGACTTGGATTTTTCTACAATAGACTCCTCTATCAAATGTTATAAAAATGAAATGATACAAACTCAAGAAAACGGCTTAGTCACTCATTAGATGTTCTTTGCATATCTATGGATAGTACAGATCATTAAATTCTTAAGGTTTAACTCATGAACAGAAAGAAAGTTTTGGTTATTTTTTCCGTTATTTTAATCGGATTCTCTACTATTTTCTTATTCTATTTGAAGTCTTCTCTTCCGCTATATGAAGGGGACTATAGAGTCCCAAACTTATCCGACACTGTAGAAGTTTTTTTTGACGAATATGCTGTCCCCCATGTTTTTGCGAAAAATGAATTGGATGCTTTTTTTACAGCAGGATACTTGATGGCTAGAGAAAGGCTTTTTCAAATGACAATCAATGCTGCTACAACAGAAGGAAAACTGTCTGAGTTATTTGGAGAAAGTCAATTAGAAAGTGATATCTTTTTAAGGACATGGGGAATACCGAGAACTGCAAAAAAATTAGTTGATATTTTAGAGCCTGAATCAAAAGCTATTCTAGAAACTTTTTGTAAAGGTGTTAATACATACATTAATGAAATAGGAGATTCTCTACCAATTGAATTCAAGTTGTTGCGCATTAAACCTTTCACTTGGGAACCAAAACATATTACGGGGTATGCGAGATTAATGGCTTATTCTTTATCTCAATCTTGGTATCCAGAAATGTTATTTGGTCAAGTGTCCTATATGTTAGGTGAAAAAAAAGCTTTGGAACTTTGGCCAATTGCTCCAGATGAGAAACCTCCTTTTTTGCCTCAAATATCAAGTGACCTATCAATTATTCATAATACATTAGCATCAGCAGATAGGAAAGTTCGGAATATACTTGGGACTGCAGGCGGAAGCCTTGGCTCTAATAGTTGGGTTATTGATGGTAAGTTTACTCGATCAGGGTACCCTATTCTTGCTAATGATCCTCATCTTGGTAATTCACAACCTTCTATTTGGTATGAAATGCACTTAGTAGGTGGCAGGTATGATGTAGCTGGCGCATTTTTTCCTGGGGTCCCCTTTGCTGTTATTGGACAAAATAAAAATGTCGCTTGGGGCTTTACTAATTTGATGGCTGATGATCTTGATTTTTATGTTGAAACTGTAGATGAAGATTATCCCAATAGTTATCTTTTTAATGGTATGTGGGAAAAGATGAAGATTCGGAAAGAAACCATAGATATAAAAGGTAGTACCTCCTATGAATTTATTGTAAGAGAAACACATCGTGGACCTATTATTTCCGATATTCACCCATTAGCTAAAAATGCTAAGCATGCGATCTCATTCCGATGGACAGGCAATGAATTAAGCAATGAAGTCAAAGCTTTTCTTGGATTCAATAGAATGCAGGATTGGCATGATTTTTCCCAAGCAACAAAGGATTATACAGTACCGGGGCAAAATATTATTTATGCTGATAAGCAAGGGAATATTGGTTGGCGTCCTGCAGCTCGGGTTCCTATTCGAAAGGGTGGATCAATGCTAGTTCCTTTACCTGGTGAAACAAATAAATATGATTGGAAAGGTTTTGTTGATTTTAAAAATATGCCCTATCTCTTCAATCCAGATGAGGGTATTATAATTACTGCAAATAATAGAACTATACCCAATGAATTTCCTTATTATGTTTCAGGATTATGGCATGAGAGATCAAGGTTTGATAGAATTAATGAATTACTATCAAATAGAGATAGTCTTGATATTATTGATATGGCTGAAATTCAAAATGATGTAAACTCACCTTTTGCTCGTTTCATAAAACCCTATTTGTTAAACGCTTTAATGAATGCGGACTTAAATAATGATAATTATAAACAAGCTATTTCTCATCTATCTCAATGGAATGGAGATTTTAATTCTCAATCTACTGGTGCTCTTATTTTTAGCATTACTTTAATTAAACTGCTGGAAAATATTTATTCAGATGAGATGGCATTATTAGGTGATGATTATTATAAATATTGGATTGGACCTGTTGGTGGAAAAGGTAATTGGGGAATTCCATTGAGGAACTTACGAGGCATTATGTTATTTGGTTTATCTTCTTGGATAGATGATATTAATACATCTAACCATGTAGAAACTCTTGAAGAAATAATTATTCTTTCCTTTAAAGAAGGTGTAATGGAACTAAAAGAAATCCTTGGCCCTTCAACTTTTGATTGGTGGTGGGGTAGGTTACATACTATTACTCATAATCATGCTGTTGGAGTTGCATCGCCTTTTTTAGATCGTGTGTTTAATTTTAATATTGGTCCTTTTGAAACAGATGGGTCAAGTACAACAATAAATAATGGTGAATATTCATTATCTTCACCTTTTAATAGAGTAGTAGGCCCTTCATTTAGAAGAATTGTTGATTTATCAAATATGAATAATACGAGTTTTATATTGCCAACAGGGCAATCAGGTTTGCCTACAAGTGCACATTATTCTGACCAAACTGAACTCTACAATTCTGGAGCTTATAGAAAAACTTTAATTGATGAAAAAATAATTAGGAATTCCCAATTCCGTAAGTTGACACTAATCCCCCAATAGAAATTTTGTTAGAAATAATTATTTTAACTTTACTTATTTTTACAATTTTTCTTATTAGGCACCTTGTCTTTTGGAGTCCAGTCAATATTGATCATCTTTATTCCAATGGCCCACTATTAATGGGTCACCGTGGTTCTCCAATTGAAGCTCCAGAAAACACTCTTGAATCTTTTCGAACAGCTGTAGATCAAGGTGTCAAAGCAATAGAATTAGATGTTATGAGTACAGCTGATGGAATAGTAGTGTGTTCCCATAATCATGACCTTGAAAGAGAGACGAATGGTATGGGTTACATTCATAAAACCTACTATGAGAACCTAAAAACTATAGATGCAGGGGTTAAATTTCCTGCATTTGAGTGCTGTCATATTCCTAAGCTTAAAGATGTTATACTAGCTTTGCCTAATGATCTAATATTCAACATTGAGATCAAATCTTTAAGTTTATTTGATTTACATACTGTTGGAAGAGTTCTTAATCTGATTGCAGAATATGACCTTTATAAAAGAGTTTTAATTTCTAGCTTTAATCCTATGGTACTTTGGAAAGTAAAACGATTTAATAAAACAATACCTACAGCTTATTTATGGAGCGACGAAAATGTTCCTATCATACTAAAAAAGCCTCGATTTATTAACCTTGTTCATCCAGACATGCTTCATCCCAGTGCCCATTTAGTAGAAAAAAGAGTTTTTTTATTTGCTCAACGAAAAAAAATAAAAATTAATGTTTGGACTGTAAATAATCTTCCAGCTATGGAGTGGTTATTACAGCAAGGTGCGGACGGACTTATTTCAGACTTTCCAAAGTTAATGTTGAGAATAGGTCCTCAAAGCTAACTGCTTATAATCTGGTTGCACTTGTTAATTAATAATCTAACACTTTCATGTTTGAAAGCAATTTTGATAAGAATAATTTACTTAGATACTCATTATGAAAATTTCAAAAGATAAAATAATTGTTCGAGGTGCGCGCGAGCACAATCTAAAAAATATTCACGTTGAAATTCCTCGTAATGAATTCGTCGTTGTAACAGGGCTTTCTGGATCAGGTAAATCTTCTCTTGCTTTTGATACGATTTATGCTGAGGGGCAACGTCGTTATGTTGAATCTCTATCTGCATATGCTCGTCAGTTTTTAAGCTTAATGGAAAAACCCGATGTAGATTATATTGGCGGTTTATCACCTGCTATTTCTATTGAACAGAAAGCCTCTTCACGCAATCCACGATCAACAGTTGGTACTGTGACTGAAATACATGATTATTTACGTCTTTTATATGCTCGAACAGGGAGACCTCACTGTTGGAAATGTGGAGAACCAATTGTGAGGCAAACCGTTCAGCAGATTGTGGATACAGTATTTAAATTTCCTAGTAATTCAAAACTTCAGGTTCTTTCTCCAATTATTAAAGGGAGAAAAGGTCAATTTAAAGAGGTATTAAGAGATATCAAAAAACAAGGATTTGTTCGGATTCGTATTGATGGTAAACTTCGCGATATTTCTGAAAAAATTATTCTTCACCGAAATAAAAAACACAATATTGATGTTGTAATTGATCGCATTATTCTTGGTGAAAGTGGAAAAGATCGCCTAACTGAATCAGTTGAACTAGCCTTAAAAATTGGATCTGGGCTCGTTATCATTAATGTATTAGGATCGCAAGAACATTTGTTTAGTGAACATTTTGCTTGTCCAAAATGTGAAGTAAATATGGAAGAATTATCGCCACGAATGTTTTCATTTAATTCCCCATATGGTGCCTGTAAAACTTGCGATGGCCTTGGATCAAGGATGGAAGTAGATCCTGAGTACCTAGTACCGAATAAGAAAAAATCTCTTATACAAGGTGCGATCATTCCTCTTGGTGAACAACCTAGAGGAAACTGGTATAGTGCAATCTTAAAAAGTCTTGCTTTATATTATGATTTTAAGTTCACAACTCCTTGGTATAAGTTACCAAAACGAGCAAAAGAAGTGCTTTTATGGGGTACAGGTAATGATAAAATTAAAATGGAATATAAATCAAAGCGATTCTCTGGCGAATATTCTGGCGGTTTTGAAGGTGTAATCTATAATCTTGAGCGACGTTATAAACAAACAACTTCATTAGGAATTCGAGAATGGATTGAAAAATTTATGAGTATGCGTTCATGCCCAGACTGTGATGGGGCTCGGTTAAGAAGGGAAAGCCTAGCTGTAACAGTGGGAAGTCTTAATATTGGTGAATTATCGAAAAAATCTATTAAAGATGCAGGTGAGTTTTTTAGGTCTTTGAGTTTTAATAAAAATGAGGGGATAGTAGCAAAGCAAGTTCTTAAGGAAGTTAAAGATAGGCTAAATTTCCTTGAGAATGTCGGGCTTGAATATTTGACCTTAGATAGATCTGCTGCGACACTTTCAGGAGGAGAAGCACAAAGGATTCGTCTTGCCACGCAGATTGGTTCACATCTTGTAGGTGTACTATATATTCTTGATGAACCGTCTATTGGTCTTCACCAAAGAGATAATAAACGATTGTTAGCAACTCTGGAACGGTTAAAAGATTTAGGGAATACGGTTATTGTTGTAGAGCATGATAGAGAAACAATTGAAAAAGCTGATTATATATTGGATATAGGTCCTGGCGCTGGAGAAAATGGTGGGAAAATTGTTTTTTCTGGTACCCCTGAAAAAATGATTAAATCAAAAAATTCAATTACAGGAAAATATCTTTCTGGAGTACGTGAAATAACAATTCCACAAAAGAGAAGATTGGGCTCAGATAAATATATTAATCTTTCAGGTGCTAAAGGGAATAATCTTCAAGATATAACTATCTCATTCCCTTTAGGTCGTCTAATATGCGTGACAGGGGTCTCTGGCTCTGGTAAAAGCACCCTAATTAATGAAACCCTTTTCCCAATATTATCTAGAGAATTACATCATTCTCGCAAGACTCCTTTATCATATAGCAATATTGAGGGACTTCTTTATCTTGATAAAGTTATTGATATTGATCAATCACCTATTGGAAGAACACCTCGTTCTAATCCAGCAACTTATACGGGTGTTTTTACTCATATAAGAGATTTGTTCACGAAAATTCCTGAATCTAAACTAAGGGGGTACAAGCCTGGTAGATTTTCATTTAATGTTAAAGGAGGACGTTGTGAAGCTTGCAAAGGTGATGGAATAATAAAAATTGAAATGCATTTTCTTCCAGATGTGTATATACAATGTGAGGAATGTGAAGGCTCTCGCTATAATAGGGAAACTCTTGAAATTTTATATAAGGGACAGACAATTGCTGATGTATTACAAATGAGTGTACAAGAAGCTCTCGAATTTTTTAAAAATATTCCTCAAGTTAAGCGAAGGCTTGAAACACTTAATGATGTGGGTCTTGGTTATATTCGTTTAGGACAACAAGCTACAACATTATCAGGCGGAGAGGCACAACGAATAAAGTTGGCATCTGAATTATCTCGAATTGGAACAGGTCGTACTCTTTATATTTTGGATGAGCCTACAACTGGTCTTCATTTTGAAGATATCAGAATGTTGTTACAAGTGCTTACAAGATTAGTTGACAAAGGTAATACCGTAATTGTGATTGAACATAACCTTGATGTTATTAAAACTTCTGATTGGATAATTGATCTTGGACCCGAAGGAGGAGATGGTGGTGGAAATATTGTTGGTGTTGGTACACCTGAACAGATAGTTAAAATAAAACAATCATACACAGGACAATTTTTAAAAAAAGTATTGGATGGGAAAATAAACAATGAAAAAGGATAATATTGCTGATATTACTATTAATACATTAAGATTTTTAGCTGCTGATGCAGTTCAACAGGCAAATGCTGGACATCCTGGATTGCCACTAGGTGCTGCACCCATGGCATACGTTCTTTGGAAAAAATTTCTAAAGCACAATCCTGCAAATACAGCCTGGTATGATCGTGATCGATTCGTGCTTTCAGCTGGTCACGGCTCAGCTTTACTATATGCATTGTTACATCTAGCAGGTTATGACCTTTCTTTAGATCAGTTAAGAAATTTTAGGCAGTGGGGAAGTAAAACTCCAGGGCACCCTGAGTTTGGTCATACGCCTGGAGTTGAGACTACAACTGGTCCCCTCGGACAAGGTTTTGCAAATGGTGTTGGTATGGCTATGGCTGAATGTTATTTAGCAAATAAATTTAATAAAAGTGGTTTTAATATTGTTGATCACAATACGTATGCTATTGTTTCAGATGGAGATCTTATGGAAGGGATATCATCGGAAGCTGCTTCTTTGGCGGGACATCTAGGTCTAGGAAAGTTGATTTATCTATATGATGATAATAGCATTACTATTGATGGTTCTACAGACCTTGCTTTTACTGAGGATGTTGAAAAGAGATTTTCAGCTTATAATTGGCAAGTTATTAGAGTTATAGATGGGAATGATGTCCATGAGATTGAAGGAGCTATTGTTCAAGCAAGAGAAGTTATCAACAAACCTTCGCTTATCATGATTAAAACGGAAATTGGTTATGGTAGTCCTAAACAAGGAACTTCTTCAGCGCATGGTGAACCTTTAGGAGAAGAGTCTTTGCTTGCTACAAAAGACACACTTAATTGGCCTAGCAAAGAGAAATTCCATGTTCCTGAAGAAGCTAGAGCTAACTTTGATGCTCGCAAACAAGGTGAAAATTCTGAAAAAAATTGGAATAATATTTTTAATGAATATTCTGAAGAACATCCAGAATTAGCGTCTAATTTCCAGCAGATAATTAATGGAGAAATGCCAGCGGATTGGGAATCTTCTTTGCCATATTTTTCCGTTAATGATGGTCCCGTAGCAACACGTGTTTCATCTGGTAATGTTCTCAATGCTCTTTCAGAAGTTGTGGATAATCTTGTTGGTGGATCAGCTGATTTAGAACCATCTAATAAGACCTTTCAAAAAAGTAAGCCGATATTTAAATCAGCAAAAAACCCTGGTCAAAACATTCATTTTGGTGTAAGAGAACATGCAATGGGTGGAATTGCTAATGGTTTGGCGCTTCATGGTGGGATTATTCCTTATGTTGCCACATTTCTCATTTTTTCAGATTATATGAAAGCTTCAATACGATTAGCTGCATTAATGCAAACTCGTGTTATATATATTTTTACTCATGATAGTTTGGGAGTTGGTGAAGATGGTCCAACTCACCAACCTATTGAACAATTAATGTCCTTACGGTTAATTCCAGGCTTGACGGTAATTAGACCTGCTGATGCAAATGAAACATCCGAGGCTTGGCGAATAGCATTATCAAAGGATGGTCCCGTTGCAATTATTCTTACCCGTCAGAATCTTCCTGTCATGCATAATATAGATCAAATTATTGAAGGAGTTCCGCGAGGAGCCTATATTGTGAGTGGAGATGATAATCCTCAGATCATATTGTTGGCAACAGGATCCGAAGTATCACTTGCTGAAAAAGCTAGGCAATCTCTTTTTCAGGAAAATATCAAATCTCGAGTAGTATCAATGCCATCTAGAGAACTTTTTTCAAGCCAATCAGAAGAATATAGAAATACAGTTTTAACACCTGGCATTCCAGTAGTAACTGTTGAAGCTGGAGTAAGTTTGGGTTGGCATAGCTATCTTAGTAGTGGAGGTAAAGTAATTGGTATTGACCAGTTTGGTGCATCAGCTTCTGGAGAATTCCTTATGGAAAAGTTTGGATTAGAGGTAAAAAATGTTGTTAGGATTGTTAAAGAAATTCTAAAATAATTTATAAGAAAATCAATTATGAAATCCCTCACACAGTTAAACAGTGAGTATCAATATTGGGAGATTATAAAAGATCTTGTTGATCAATGTATCGATTTCATGCTCAACTTTAGCCAGAGTGGTCATCCTGGTGGCTCAAGATCAAAAGTTCATGCAATAATATCGACCCTTCTTTCTGGTGTGATGAGATGGGATATCAGAGATCCTGGAAAAAGATTTGGGGATAGATTTATTTTGGTTGCGGGGCATACAAATCCTGTTGTCTATGCTACTCTTGCAGTATTTAATGAAGCCATGCGAATCAAGTATGATCAGACAGGTGATGATTGTTACCTAGGTAGCTTGGCAGAAGAGGATACTCTTGTATGGGAAGATTTATTAACACTTCGTCGGCATGGAGGGTTGCCGGGTCACGCAGAAATGGCTGGGAAAACACTATTTTTAAAATTCAATACAGGACCATCAGGTCATGGATCCCCAGCTGCTGTTGGAGAGGCACTTGCACACAAATTAGCAGGGAGTGAGGAAGTAAAGGTTTTTGCATTTGAGGGTGAAGGTGGATTGACAACTGGTGCTAGTCATGAGGCAAGGCAATCTGCATATGGTTTAGGCCTAGGGAATTTAATTTATTTTGTAGATTGGAATGATCACGGTATTGACTCTAGGCCCTATAGTGATGTTGTCTATGGGAGCCCATCGGACTGGTTTTTATCATATGGCTGGAAAGTAGAAGGGACAGATCAAGGTGAGGATTGGGAATCCATTATGCAAGCCTATAATGCGTTATTCTCAAGTGATGACCCTAACACACCAAAAATTATTTGGACAAAGAATAGGAAAGGTAGAGGTTATGGTGTTTTTGATGCAGAAAGCCATGGCCTGCCACATAAGAGCAACTCCAAACTTTTCTGGAAAACAAAGACAAAATTTGCAGAAAAATATAATGTCGATTTCCAAGGTTTTGGGGAGCCGGTCCCAGTAAGCGAATTAGATTTTAAGGAGCAATCCGAGATCAATTTGAAAACGGTCATGAGTGTACTAGAGAACAATCAACCTCTTATTGATTATATTGCTACTAGGTTAGTAGAATTAGGAGATTCTGTTCCTAAAGATATTAAGTCAAGTCGATTTAATGGGGCAAACCCTATGTGTGATAAAACTATTACTAATTATTTATCATATCCAGCTGAATTGTTTTTGCCTCCAGGTGAGCGAGCCCCAAATCGATTAGCATTAGGAAAATTTGGTTCTTGGTTAAATAGTTATGTTAATGAAAAATATGGAAGGCCACTTGTCATTGCAGCTTCGGCAGATCTTGCGGGCTCTACAAATATTTCCGGTTTTGGAAAGGGATGGAAAAACCACCCAGACTTCGGCTTTTATGATAGAAAACAAAATCTTAACGGGACTATTTTGCCACAGGCAATTACAGAATTTGCTAATGCGGGTCTTCTTGCTGGTCTCGCTACAGTTAATTTCCATAATAATTCATACAATGAATTTGATGGATTTATTGGCGCTTGTTCCACTTATGGATCTTTTTCTTATTTAAAATATGGACCAATGAGACTCTTTAGTCAAATTGCTCAAGATTCCGATTTGAAAGTAGGAAAATTATTGTGGATAGCGGGTCACACTGGTCCCGAAACTGCCGAAGATGCGAGAACTCACTTTGGAATTTTTTCTCCAGGTGTTACACAACTTTTCCCTGATGGACATATTTTGAACCTTCATCCTTGGGAATATAATGAAGTTGCGCCTGCGATTGGTGCTGCATTAGGTACTAATATTCCCATAATTGCATTACATCTTACGAGACCATCAATAGAGATTCCTGACCGAGAAGCCTTCGGTATTGCTTCGCACTTTGATGCTGGGAAAGGTGCATATCTAATTCGAGATTTTGATAAAACAGCTGACCGCCAAGGGACTGTAATTATTAGAGGGACAAGTTGTACTGCAAACCTAATGCAACTACTAAATCACATTAATGATAAAGGGCCAAATGTTAAAATTGTTGCGGCAATTTCATGGGGTCTTTTCCAGCTTCAAGCAAGGAAATATCGCCAATCTATTCTTTCTGACAGGGATATGCATGATGCTATGGTAATTACAAATTCCGGATTAAAATTAATGCATAACTGGATTGCTAATTCTGTAGTAAAAGAATATTCTTTGTCATCTGATTGGGATAATCGTTGGCGTACAGGAGGGCGTTTAGATGAAATTGTTGAAGAAGCACATTTATCATGTTCATGGCTAAAACATGGAATTGAGCGTTTTGCATCTGAAAGAAAGAATCGACTTGATTGTCTTAGAAATATTCTTCCAAAAGAATAAACAGACTTCAATTGCAATCGCTCAAACCTATTGTTAAATTCCGTATTGGTGTTACGATTCAAACAATACGCAAGCCTAGCTTGAATGTATTCTTCATTTATGACTGACTCTCAAATAACAACTCCTGCTCCTCAAGAGGAGGATTTGGTACATGATCAGACTCTTAGACCGATAAGTTTCAATGAATTTGTGGGGCAATCAGATTTAGTAGAAAACCTCAAGTTATATATAGAAGCATCTAGTAAAAGAGGAGATGCTCTTGACCATGTTTTATTGTTTGGTCCTCCTGGGCTCGGTAAAACAACCCTTGCTCATATTATTTCAAAAGAAATGAGTGTTAGTTTGAAACAAACTTCTGGCCCAGTCCTGGAACGAGCTTCTGATCTTGCAGGATTATTAACAAACCTTCGAAATAGAGATGTGCTTTTTATTGATGAAGTTCATCGAATCAACAAAATTGTAGAAGAATATCTTTATTCTGCAATGGAAGATTACGGTATCGACATTCTTATTGATAAAGGTCCAAGCGCTCGTAGTGTTAGACTTAATCTTGAGCCATTTACTCTTATAGGAGCAACTACACGTCTTGGTAGTCTTACATCTCCTATGCGGGATCGTTTTGGAGTAGTGTTAAGAGTAGATTTTTATAATGATGCTGATTTAGTAAAAATTATTATGAGATCAGCGAAAATACTTGATGTACAAATTGATAAAGCTGGTGCAATAGAATTGGCATCGCGCTCTCGTGGTACTCCTAGAGTTGCTAATAGGATTCTTCGAAGGACACGAGATTATGCTGAAGTCAAAGCAGACGGTAAAATTACAAAGGATGTAGCGGTTAAGTCTCTTGAGAAGCTTGGAATAGATGGTTTTGGTTTGGATGATATGGATAGATCTATTCTTACATCCTTAGTTAAAAAATTTGATGGTGGTCCAGTAGGAATTAATTCACTTAGTGTTGCCATTGGAGAAGATGCCCAAACTATTGAAGATGTTTATGAACCTTATTTAATTAAAGAAGGGTTTATTCAAAGGACACCAAGAGGAAGAATTGCTGAAAAGAGAGCTTTTAAATATCTTGGGATTGAGAAACCTGAAAATCAACAAACACTTTTTGATTAGGAGAACTTTATGTTATTTGAAAAACGAGTAAAACTTCGGTTAACAGATTTTGATTATAAATTACCTAAAACACGCATTGCTCAAGAGCCATGGCCTCGTCGAGAATACGCAAAGATGATGGTTCTGAATCGTGAAACACAAAAAATTCAACATAAGCGGTTTCACAATATTATCGATTATTTAAAGAAAAATGATCTCGTAATTGTTAATGAGACTAAAGTATTTCCTGCACGTCTTTTTGCAGTGAAAGATAGAACTGATGCCAGAGTTGAAGTCTTCTTGCTTAGAGAATTAGAAAATGATCTTTGGGAAGTATTAGTAAAGCCTGCACGAAAAGTTAGAATAGGGAATAAGTTGCATTTTACAGAAGATGTGCATTGTGATGTTATAGACAATACAGTTTCTGGGGGAAGAGTTGTTCGTTTTGAATATGAAAGCCCTGATTTTTATGAAATAATTGATAGAATAGGACATGCACCATTGCCGCCTTATATCACCCGTCCTGATACGGAAAAAGATAAAGAGCGTTACCAAACAGTATTTGCTTCTAATAGAGGAGCAGTTGCGGCACCTACAGCTGGTTTGCACTTCACAGATGAATTGATAGATAAAATTAAAGAAAAAGGAGCGAGGATAGCACCATTGATAGTACACATTGGTTTAGGTACTTTCCGGCCTGTTCAAGTAGAAGATCTAACACGCCATCAGATGGATTCAGAATATTTTGCAGTACCAGCTGAAACTGCTATTGCGATTAATGAAACTCGGGAGCGAGGGAAACGAATTTTTGCTGTTGGAACTTCTTCTGTTAGAGCATTGGAAACAGTAGTCGTTTCAGGGTTTCAGGTAACCCCAAAGCGAGGCTGGACTGATAAATTCATTTATCCACCATATGATTTTAAAATGACAGATTCAATAATTACAAATTTTCACCAACCAAAATCCACTCTACTAATGCTCCTATGCGCGTTTACAGATAGGGAATTTATCTTTAAGGCATATAAAGAAGCTCTAAAGAAAGATTATCGTTTCCTTAGTTATGGGGATTCAATGTTGATAGTTTAATGCCTGTAACAGTAGGGGCAATTGTAGCCGCCGCAGGTGACGGACAGCGATTCTCAAAAAAAGGAGATAAGAGAAAAAAACAGTTTATTTCATTAGGAGGTAAACCTCTTTTCCTTCATTCAGTAATCAGTTTTTATTATTCTCCAATTATTTCACGAATAATAGTAGTTGTCCCTTCTAGAAGCATTGAATTTTGCACTAATTTTTTGCATGCGGAATTTGGTTCAAATGATATCGAGGTTATAGCAGGAGGAGCTAAGAGGCAAGATAGTGTATATAAGGCTTTTGTGAAAATAAAAAATAGTGTGGATACTGTAATTATACAAGATGGAGCTCGTCCTTTCATGGATCCAAGTTGGATTTCTAGTACAGTAAACAAAATTAAAACTTTTGATGGAGCAATAGTTGCCCAACCGGCTTTGGACACAATTAAATTATCACATAATTCTTTAATTAAAGAAACGTTAGATCGTTCACTTATCTGGCAAGCTCAAACTCCTCAAACATTCACAGTAGATATTTTGGAGACTGCTTTTGATTATGCCAAAAGGGAAAATTTTGTTGGGACTGACGAATCTCAAATTGTAGAAAAAGTTCATGGAAACATAAGTTTAATAGAAGGTACTTCGTTTAATTTAAAAATTACCACGCAGAGTGATCTCGTTTTGGCTCAATCGATTTTTTCCAAAGGACTATAATGTTTAGAACTGGAATAGGGTATGACGTTCATCGTTTAGCAAAGGGTAAACCACTTATTCTTGGTGGATTAGAGATTACTTCTGATTTGGGATCTGTAGGGCATTCGGATGGTGATGTTTTGTCGCATTCTATTGTTGATGCTTTACTTGGCGCAGCTGGCCTCGGAGATATTGGAACTTATTACCCAAGTGATAATGATCAGTGGAAAGATTTTTCCAGCTTGAAGTTTATTGCAGAGTCTGTTAAAAGAATAAATAACTCTGGCTATAAAATTTCTAATATAGATGCGACCATAATTCTTCAATATCCTTATTTAAATGATTATATATTGGATATAAGAAAAAAACTTGCCATTGAGATGAACATACATTTGTCTGAAATTGCGATTAAAGCTACTACAACGGATGGATTAGGGTTTATTGGAGTAAGCGAGGGAATAGGTTCATTAGCAATTGCAACTTTGATTGTTAAAAAGTAGGGTTTAACTATTTCATTAGCTATATCAGCCCATGCAAAAATTAATATCGGTTTGAAAATAACTGGTCAGCGAGAAGATGGTTACCATACTATTGAAACAATTTTTCAAGAAATTTCACTTGCAGATGAGATAATACTAGAGAAAACTTCAAAGGGGACTCAACTGATATGCTCAGAACCCTTACTTTCATCTAAGAATGAGAATCTTTGCCTTAAAGCTTTAAAAACTATGCGGCAAGCATTCGCATTTAGAGAAGATGTCTCTATACAACTTAAAAAAAATATACCAATTGGAGCGGGACTAGGTGGTGGTTCTACGGATGCGGCAGCAGTCTTAGTTGGTCTTACTAAGTTGTTTAATTTAAAAATCCATCCTGAGAGACTGAAGGAATGTGCTTTATCTATAGGTGCGGATGTACCATTCTTTTTAAAAGGAGGTTGCCAAGTTGCCACTGGTATAGGTGAAGAATTAACAACAGCAGTTTTACCAAAAATTGGAGCAATCTTACTTGTTTTTCCACAAAAAGAAATATCAACAGCTTGGGCATATAAAAATTTTAAGTTAAAAAACGATTTGTCCCATGAACATGTTACTAGTAATTTCCTTACCCTAATTGATGCCCAAGCATCGTGGGATGAATTAGGAATGTTATTTGAGAACGATTTTGAATCTCTGGTCTTTCAAACATATCCAGAGATTGGCGATCTAAAGAGGCGGCTTATCGAAGCCGGAGCGCAATATGCCAGTCTGTCGGGCAGTGGCTCGACTGTGTTTGGAATCTTTGAGGATGCTTTCATGGCTAAACGAGCTATGCAACAGTTCTCATCCTTCCAAACTTTTATTGCCTTTCCCATTCCAAGTTAATTGATCGCTTCTAAATTGGGATGTAGTCTAATGGCAAGGCACTCGGCTGTTAACCGAGATGATGTAGGTTCGAATCCTACCATCCCAGCAAATGAAAAAGGTAGAATAAATTTCAAAAGTGTCTTGCCGGGTCGTCCAACGGCAGGACCGCGGCCTTTGACGCCGTTAATCTTGGTTCGAATCCAAGCCCGGCAACAACAATTATGAGAAACAGCTATGAAAGTTTTTAGTGGCAGATCAAATGAACCTCTTGCGAGAGAAATTGTTAGACATCTTAATATTGAGATGGGACAGGTTAGTTTTCGTCAGTTTGCTGATGGAGAATTGTGGGTAAAATACGAAGAGAACATTCGCGGACAAGATGTATATATTATTCAATCAACTCATCCCCCAGCCGAAAACATTTTGGAGCTTATTTTAATGATTGATGCTGCTGTTAGAGCCTCAGCAGCTCGTGTCACTGCTGTAATCCCATATTATGGGTATGCTCGTCAAGATCGAAAAGATCAGCCAAGAGTTCCAATTTCAGCTAGGGTAGTTATGGATATGTTATCTAGTGTTGGCGCAGGTCGCGTACTTACTATGGATCTTCATTCCGCTCAGATTCAAGGGTTTACACATATTCCTTTTGACCATCTTTATGCTAGGCAGATTGTTTTTAAAAGACTTGAGGAGTTTTCTTCTCAGCCAAAGGATACAGTAATTCTTGCTCCAGATGTTGGAAGGGCACCTATGGCTCAAGCATATGCTAAACGTTTAGGTGTAGGTTTTGGTCTTATTGACAAGCGAAGAACTTCACCAAATAAGGCTGAGGTAGTTCATCTCATTGGAGATATGCAAGGGAAAAAAGTAATAGTGATGGATGATATGATTGACACAGCTGGAAGTATGATTGGTGCATCTGATTCAGCTGTTGCAAGTGGAGCTTCTTCAGTAGTTGCTTTAGCAACTCACGCTCTTTTTTCAGCAGATGCATCAGAAAGAATTATGTCATCATCTATTGAGAAGGTAATAGTAACGGACACAGTTAATATTGTACCAGGTAGAAGATTTGCTAAACTCGAAGTCATTTCTGTTGCAAGTCTTTTTGCCGATGCTATTTCAAATATTCATAGCGGTGAGTCCGTTAGCGCACTTTTCGAGGTCTAACTGGAGGTAGTCATGGCGTCAGAGTTCAAACTTGAACTAGAAAAACGAAAAAATATTGGATATCAAATTTCTAGAGACTTGAGAAAGAAGGGGTTTATTCCAGGTGTTTTCTATGCAGCTGATCAAGAACCAGTTACCTTCTCTATAGAAAAACGTCACTTGTATTTTGCTCTCCAATCTCAATCTCACATTTATTCAATTGATATTGATGGTAAGAGTCGTCATGCAATTTTTAAGGAAATTCAATACCATCCTGTTACGGAGGAAATTCTTCATGTTGATCTTTTTGGTGTAAGCCTTAGGGATAAAATTACTCTTTCTGTTCCTATTATCCTTGAAGGGGAGCCCTCTGGTGTAAAAACTGGTGGTATCATGAATCAAAATATCACAGAAGTTGAAATACAGTGTTTGGCAACTAAAGTGCCTGACGCAATCCATGTTAATGTTGAAGAATTAGAATTAGGGGATAGTGTTCATGTTTCGGATCTTTCTATTGAAGACGGGGAGATTCTAACAAACCCTGAAATTACCGTTGTTTCTGTGCAGGCTCCAAGAGAGGAAGTAATTGAAGAGACTGTAGTTGATGAGGAATTGATGGAAGGTGAAGAAACAGAGGAAGTTGAACAAGAACAGGCAACTTCTGATGATGAGGAAAAAGAGGAAAGCTAAAGTGTATGCTTTTATTGGTTTAGGGAATTTTGGTGAGGATTATTCTCAGACAAAACACAACTTTGGTTTTTGGATAGTTAATGAGTTTGTAAGCAGAAAGAAAATATCATTTAAACCAGGTAAAGGAGATTTTATTTTTGCGGAATCATCTAACAACCAAGAATTTTTAGTTGTAAAACCAACAAGTGGCATGAATAGGAGTGGTTTTCCAATAAAAGAAGTTCAAAAACAATGGAATCTAAGTTTTTCAGATATACATATTATAGTGGATGATGTTGATTTGGGCTTAGGTACAATAAGAATTCGCCCTCGTGGCGGTGATGGTTGTCATAGAGGTTTAGAATCAATAATTTACCATTTAGGAAGCACTGAATTTCCTCGTGTCAGGATTGGTATAGCTACTGATGAACCAATGAGACCAGCTGAAAACTATGTTTTGAAGCCATTTCATAAACATTACAAATCTTTAGTTGAAAAAATGATAAATGTTGGAACTAATTCATTAGAAGAAATTTTGGCAAATGGATTAGATCAAGCAATGAATAAATATAATTATAAAGAAAGCATTAATTAACTATGTCGGCATTTTTAATTGTTATCTTATCTGGTTTATTAGCACTCTTATTTGCTTTTTTTCGATCTAATTGGGTTAATAAACAAGACCCTGGAAATGAAAAAATGATAAATATCGGTTTAGCCGTTCGTGAAGGTGCTATGGCATTTTTGTCTAGAGAATATAAGGTTCTAGCAATATTTGTGCTTGCTGTTGCCATCTTTCTTGCTGTGGGAAATATTTCTCAAAGTACCAGCATGGTAGCTGTCAGTTTTATTGTAGGGGCCTTATGTAGTGGTCTTGCTGGTTTTTTTGGTATGAGGGTAGCAACTGCTGCAAATAATCGCACTACTCAAGCTGCAAGGCAAAGCCTTAATTCAGCATTATCTGTTGCGTTTGCTGGCGGATCTGTAATGGGCATGAGTGTAGTTGGACTTGGGATTTTAGGTCTTAGTTTATTATTTTATTTCTATAATGGATTGGAAGCGAAAGGAGAGGAGCTCCAACGAGTAATGACTCTTCTTTCTGGCTTTGCTATGGGGGCATCATCCATAGCTTTGTTTGCTAGAGTTGGTGGTGGTATATATACCAAGGCAGCTGATGTAGGTGCAGATCTTGTTGGGAAAGTTGAAGCGGGAATCCCAGAGGATGACCCTAGAAATCCTGCCACTATTGCGGATAATGTTGGCGATAATGTAGGTGATGTAGCTGGAATGGGTGCTGATTTATTCGAATCTTATGTTGGTTCCATAATTGGGGCAATGGTTTTAGCGGCAGCATCAAATGCTAGTAATCTGGTTATGTTGCCTTTATATCTTGCTAGTTCGGGTATTTTTGTATCTATAATTGCTACTTTCTTTATTAGAACTAGAGAGGGTGGGAATCCTCAGAAGGCACTGAATACGGGTAGTTATGGTGCTGGTTTTTTGATGCTTATATCAAGTTATTTTATAATCGAAAATACTGTTTCTTCCTCAATCAATATTAATGATAAAATTGTAGAGTCAATTGATATTTTCGGTGCTACAATTGCTGGTTTAATTGCTGGTTTAACTATTGGAATGTTAACAGAATATTATACTGCTGAATCTAGAAATCCTGCCAGGAAAATTTCTAAATCTAGTGAGACCGGTTCAGCAACAAATATAATATCTGGTATTGCTAATGGGATGCAATCTACAGCTTTACCAGTGCTTACTTTAGCAATTGCAATTATTATGGCATATGAACTTTCTGGGTTATATGGTATTGCTATTGCTGCATTAGGGATGCTCTCGACTACTGGCATCCAATTAGCCGTAGATGCTTATGGGCCTATAGCTGATAATGCTGGCGGCTGTGCTGAGATGGCTGAGCTTCCTCCAGAAGTTAGAGAACGGACTGATAAGCTTGATGCTGTTGGGAATACTACTGCTGCTATAGGTAAGGGATTTGCTATTGGCTCGGCTGCTTTAACAGCCCTAGCACTTTTTAGCGCGTATCAGACAACTGTTGGTTTAGGAGCTATTGATATAATGAGACCTACTGTGATGGCTGGCTTGCTAATTGGAGGTTCGCTTCCTTTTCTTTTTTCTTCGTTTGCAATGAAAGCTGTAGGAGAAGCTGCTTTTGAGATGATTGAAGAAGTAAGGCGACAATTCAGAGATATTTCGGGCCTTTTGGAAGGTAAAGCAAAAGCCGATTATGCACGCTGTGTAGATATAGCTACTTCTGCAGCTATAAAAAGAATGATAGCACCAGGTTTGCTTGCCGTGCTAACGCCAATATTTTTTGGTTTAATATTGAAAGATCCTGAAATGCTAGGAGGTGTACTTGCAGGGGTAACAGTTACTGGTGTATTACTTGCGATCTTTATGGCTAATGCAGGAGGTGCTTGGGATAATGCAAAAAAATACATTGAAAGTGGTGCTCATGGTGGAAAGGGTAGTAATGCCCATAAAGCTGCTGTTGTAGGTGATACTGTAGGAGATCCATTTAAAGATACAGCAGGCCCTTCTTTAAATATTTTAATAAAACTAATGTCTGTGGTATCACTGGTGATTGCGCCTTTGATATCTTAAAAGGAGTATTAATGAGATATTACGAAACACTTTATATTGTTCATCCGGATTATGAGGATTCTCGTTTAGATGAATTAAAAGAGATGGTAGATAAAAGAGTAAAAGAACACGACGCGGATATTGTTAACTCTTATGTATGGGGTAAACGTAAATTGGCTTATGATGTTGAAAGATATCGGTATGGAACTTATATGATATTACAATATTCGGCTAAAACTCCATTCGTTAATGATTTAAATAATTGGATGGAACTACAAACCCAAATATTAGCCTATATGACTACAAGACTTGATAGTGCCCCTCTAATTAAAGAAAATAATGGTCGCGATGAATCTGTTAAGAAACTTGATAATGAAACACAAAAAGTTATTGAACAGCCCGAAGAATTAGAGGAGAGTAAATAATGGCATTTATTGGACGTGGCCGTGTCTGCAAGTTTTGTGAAGATCACAGCCTTGATATCGATTATAAAAATGTTAAACTAATAAGAAAATTTATTAATGATCAGGGTAAAATTATTCCTGGTCGTATAACTGGAACTTGTTCCAGACACCAGCGGAAATTGACAAGTGCTATAAAAAAAGCTAGAAACATTGCACTTCTTTCATATTCTGGAAATGAGTTCAGTAGTTAGTAAAAAGGAAACATGTAATTATGGAAGTAATTTTAAGAGAAAAAGTTGATAAACTTGGCGATGTAGGTGAACTTGTACGTGTGAAAGATGGATATGCTCGTAATTATCTGATACCCAAAGGATTAGTCGTGAGAGCAACTCCAGGAAATTTAAAAGTTATCGAAAATTTAAAGCTACATATTGCCCAACGTAAAACTAAAGAGACTTCTCAACATCAATTGATTGCTGATAAGCTATCTAAATTAAAACTTACAGTGCCTGTAAAGGTAGGTGATGATGATCGTCTATTCGGATCTGTCACAGCAATTACAATCAATGAATTGCTTGTTGATCAAGGTTTTAAAATAGATCGCAAATCTATTTATCTTGAAGATCCAATTAAATCATTAGGGTTACACAATGTGACAATTAAGCTACATCCAGATATTAAGACAGAGTTAAAAGTTTATGTCATAAAAGAGTAGTTTTATCCTTTATAGTATTTTAATTATCTCTTGTTTGGATTAGAATTTTTGTTGCAAGGTTCTAATCTCCCGCACATTTTTTTTTATGTTTGCTGATGTTTCCTTTCCTATCTCGAGCTGGAAAACGTTTACTTATAGCGTTCCTTCTGACTTTCATTCAATTATTCAAATCGGTTGTCGTGTAATTGCACCACTAGGTAATCGGAGAAAAGTACAAGGTGTAGTTGTAGGAATAAATAAGACTCCTAAATTTAAAGGGGGGCTTCAACCAATATATGAAATTATGGATGACACTCCTATTTTAGATGAAACATTATGGAAGCTTATATGTTGGGTAAGCAATTATTATCTAACACCATTAGGGCAGGTGGTTCGTTCAGCTGTACCATCAGAAATATCACGGGATTTTCATACTTCGTCTATATTGAAAGTTAATATAATCTCTAAAGATAAGCGGATCATTGAAAAGTTAGAAAAAACAGCTCCTAGACAGTATGAAATTTATCAAACAATCTATAATCTAGGGGGGTCGGCACTTTTAAAAAATATTTCTAATGTATATCCTACCGCAAGGACAATATGTCGCATACTTGAGAAAAAGAAATTGATTAGTATTGATAAGGTTAGTAAAGAACCTACTCTTGAAAATCTACAAGTTAATAGGATTCGATCTCCAATTAATCTTACTAAAGCCCAACAAAACATTGCTAATAAAATAATGAGTTCAATTCAAAATAAGGATTATTCACCTTACCTACTTCATGGTGTTACTGGTAGTGGTAAGACAGAAATTTATATCCATCTTGCTAAAGAAATAGAAAAGTTAGATAAAACGTCAATCATACTCTTGCCAGAGATTGCTTTAACTCCTCAGATAGCTGGAAGATTTTATTCTACATTTAAAGATAGGATTGCAGTATGGCACAGTAGAATGACTGGAACAGAGAGAAGTTGGGTTTGGCGACAAATTTGTGGTGGAAAGTATTCTGTTATAGTGGGGGCTAGAAGTGCTGTATTCGCTCCAATGAAGAATCTTGGATTAATTGTAGTTGATGAAGAACAGGAAAGTAGTTTCAAACAACAAAGTCCAGCTCCAAGGTATCATGCCCGTGATGTTGCGCTTATGCGAGCCAAAATTAGTAACGCAGTTGCAATTCTTTCTGGGGCTACTCCTAGTTTGGAATCTTTTTACAATCAGTTCGAAGGAAAATTGGAATATCTTCAACTTTCATCAAGATTTGGAAATGCTATTTATCCTAAGGTACATGTCGTTGACTTGAAAAAAGAGCGGAAAAAACGAGAGAATCACTCTATTATATTCTCACAATTATTAAGTGAAAAAATTGCTGATCGTTTAGATCGAAAGGAACAAATTATTTTATTGCAAAACAGACGTGGATTTTCACCAGTATTGATTTGTGAGAATTGTGAAGAAATTCAAATGTGCTTTAATTGTCAAATTACACTCACATTTCATAAATCTGAAAATAAGGTTAAATGTCATTATTGTGATTATTGTAAGCCTTTTCCTGTTTTATGCAGACAATGCAAAGGTGTATTAAGACTTGGAGGAACTGGGACCCAGAAAGTAGAAGAAATATTGTTGCGTATGTTTCCAGGTGTTAAATGTCTTAGAATGGATCTTGACACGACTAGGCGCAAAGGAAGTTATACTTCAATTTTAAACCAATTTAGTTCTGGGGAATATGATATTCTTCTTGGGACTCAAATGATTGCTAAAGGTTTGGATTTTCCAAATGTTACCTTAGTAGGTGTGGTAAATGCTGATACGGGTCTTTTTTTACCTGATTTTCGGGCTGGAGAACGAACTTTTCAGTTAATATATCAGGTTGCTGGTCGCTCAGGCCGTGGGAATAAGCCAGGTGAAGCGGTTATTCAAACTAGCTACCCTGACGACCCAGCAATAAAATTTGCTTGTCAACTCGACATAGAAAATTACTATAAGGTTTGTATGAATGAAAGAGAAGAGCTCATGTATCCACCATTTAGCTGGATAGCTAGACTAGAATTGTCAGGGCTAGAACAACAGGGAGTAAAGCTGAGAGCTATGAATCTTGCAAAAGATTTGCAAGAAAAAACTAAATTACTTGAGATCATTGGTCCAGCACCATGCCCATTAGAACGCATCAGAGGTCGTTTCCGTTATCAAGTAATTCTTAAATCGCGAAAAGATTTAGATAAGAATGGTCAACAGCTAAGGGGATTTTTGGAAAAGAATTTTAGGAAAAGGGATAATAAATATGAACACTCAGGTGTAAAAATTAATGTTGATGTTGATCCTGTATCACTACTTTAAAATATAATGTACCGTTTTATAATTGTATTTTTTGCAATAGTGCCGCTTTCTGCTCAAACAGCTTATGCCTCACTTGATATCTCTTATCATTTTCGATCCATTGGAATGAGTGGAAGTGGTTTATCAGATCTGTCAAGTTCCGATGCTTCAAATCTTAACCCGGCATTATTATCTAGATCAAACAAAGCTTTAATTATTTCAGCTATTCAATATCCAGCTTCAATTAGAACACATTTTTTTGAATTTCGAACAAAATGGAATAGTTGGTATTTATCAACAACTTACAAAGGTGTGAATTATGGAGACTTCTTAGAACGTGATATTAATGGAGAACAGTTAGGTAATTTTTCAGCTAGTGATGCATGGATCGCATTTGCTTTTGCGAGAAAATTAGCTCCCTTTGCGGATGTTGGATTTTCTACAGGTCTTTTTCAAAGTCGTATTGGAACGTTAGAATCTTTTTTGGGTTTAATTACCTTTGGTTCTAGAGTTTCAATACCTAAGACATCTACATCGATAGGAGTAACGATTAGGAACATAGGTTTAGCTTTGGAGTCATTTACTTCATATAAAGAAGATATACCTACATCAGTTTCAATAGGGCTGACACATGAATTACGATATTTACCTTTATTGTTATCAGTAGATGCTATCTGGTGGAGAGATAAAAATATGGTGAAAATTGGGGGTGAATTTTCAATATCAGAAAATTTATTCTTGTATTTAGGCACTAATTCACTAAGAAATGAGCTCCAAATAGAACGATTGTGGATGGACATAAGTTCTGGTATTTCAATGGGAATCGGTTATGATATAAATCAAATGTCATTAGGCTTTTCGTTTGCTAATAACGGTGTTGGAGGAATCATGTTAGGGCTTGGTTTTGCAAGGAAATTTTAATAAAAAGAGTATTTTATAATTAATTCATAACCAAAGCTATCATACTACTATCCATTTATCCTAGGTTGTCTATCGTTATTACTTCTATAACTTCAAGCAAACAATTAATAAATATACTTTTATGAACACACAAGGGGAAAAAGAATCTCGATTAAATGAATTTTTAGATAATCCAAAAAAAGGACTGTGGACCTTAGCTACACCTATAATGTTGGGGATGATGGTTCAAACTATTTATTTAATGGTAGATATGTTTTTTGTTGGTCAGGTAAGTTCCGATGCATTAACAGCACTAGCTTTTAATCTTCCACTTGTTTTCTTTGGTTTAGGTTTAGTTTTTGGTATTGGCTCTGGTGTAACGGCCGTGATTGCTCAATATATAGGTGCTCAAGCAAAAAGCAATGCAGATAACACCGCTTCCCATGCAATATTATTAGGGTTGGCTTTAGGAATTTTTTTCACATTTTTAGGTTTGTCTAAGGGTAAAACAATATTAACATTTCTTGGTATCCCATCATCTATTTTACCTCTGGCTTGGGATTATTTTAGTGTTATTGCCATAGCGTATACTTTCCTTGTTCTTTCAGTTTTTTTTAGATCAATCCTTTCGGGTCAAGGTGATATGAAAACCTCTATGATAATTCAAGGTTCTGGAACAATGCTTAATATTGTATTAGATCCCATTTTCATATTTTATTTGGAATTAGGGGTTAAAGGTGCTGCTATTGCAACAGCGGTTTGCCAGATTTCAGTTGCAATTATTTTTGCATATACTATGTTAGTAAAGCAACTCAGCTATATCAAATTACCCTTTAAAAACTTTTCTTTTTCAAGTTTAATTTTAGTAAAGATATTTAAGATTGGTATTCCTGCCTCTTTCTCAATGATAATTATGGCTTTAGGAAGCGGGATTTTTAATAGGATTCTTGTTATGTTTTCAAGTGAAGCAGTGGCTGGATACCAAATTGGAATTCGTATTGATCATATTTTCCTTATCCCTGCAATTTCTATATCCACAAGTCTTGTTACGTTGGTAGGAATGTTTTATGGAGCAAAACGTTATGATCTGGTTAAGTTAACAACCATTTATTCACTTAAGAGTTGTGTAATAATTGCGATTGGAATAGGATCCTTTTTTTTCTTTACTGCACCAACATTTGTTGGATTGTTTAGTGATAATCAATCTATTAAGGAAATTGGAATTCAGTATCTTCGTTATTTTGTTTTTGGATATCCTTTTATAGCCATTAGCATGATAAGTGGAAGGACTCTTCAAGGGTTAGGAAACGGTATCCCTATGTTGGTGCTTACTTTCATGCGTGTATTACTTGTAAGTGTTACTCTTTCTCTTTATTTCATTTTAATTCTGAACAAGTCAATTGAATGGGTATGGATAGCTCAACTAATCTCTGTAGTTCTAGCTGCAATCGTGTCAGTAGTTTGGTTAATTACAGTTTTGAAAAATTTAGAAGAAAAAAAACTTAATTGAATCATTAATAAAAACTCTTTATTCACATCTAAAGAAATAATATTATTGGTTTGCAACCTAGGTAATACTTTGATTTAAATTTCGCAATGGAATTGTCAAAACATTTATTTTCAACATTTTTTATAATTTTATTATTTAATTCCTGTACTTCGCCTCCATTGTCGAAAGAAGTCGCAGAACTTTCAAAGAAATATAATACAACTATTTATCGAGATTCATGGGGTGTGCCACATATTTATGGAAAAACTGATACAGATGTTGCTTTCGGTTTAGCGTATGCTCATGCCCAAGATGACATAAAAAATATAGAACTGTCAGTTATGGCTGCCAGGGGTAAGATGGCTAAGTATCATGGTAAAGAAGGTATTGGGTTAGATTTTCTAGTAAAACTTTTTAGACTTGTTGAAACTGTTGAAGAAAAATATTATGAAGATCTTTCAATGAGTGTAAGAAAGGTCTGTGAAGCTTATTCTGAAGGGATTAATTATTATGCAAGTCTTTATCCAAATAATGTCACATTGGATCTTTATCCAATCAATGGAAAAGATATTGTAGCTGGTTTTTCATTGAAATCAACCTTTTTTTTTGGTCTTGATAACGTAGTGAAGCGATTGATGAGTAGTAATAAACGAGAAAATTTTGTTCTAAATGATCAAGAAATCATTCTTGCAGATCTTTTTGGTGGCGCTCCAATAGGATCAAATGGTTTTGCTATTTCTTCAAAAAAAACAGCTGATAGTTCCACATTTTTTATGTCTAACAGCCATCAACCTTGGAATGGACCTCTTTCTTGGTATGAAGCTCATGTCCATAGTGAACAAGGATGGGAAGTATCAGGAGCACTTTTTCCAGGTATGCCAGTTTTTGGTGTCGGTCATGATAAGAATAAAGCTTGGACACACACAGTAAATAATCCTGATCTTATTGATGTCTATGAATTAGAGATAAATCCGAACAATAAGTATCAATATAAATTTGATGGACGTTGGATTGATTTAGAAAAATTCATTATCCCAATTCAAGTTAAACTGTGGGGTGATCTTAAATGGACGTTCAAAAGAGAAGGCCTTTGGTCATTCCATGGACCAGTATTACGTCGGCCATTCGGCACTTTTGCAATTAGGTACTCAAATTTAGAAGATATAAGAACTATTGATCAATGGTATAAAATAAATAAGGCAAAAAATTTAGATATGTTTTTGGAAGCAATGGAAATGACAGCTATTCCTAGTCTAAATACTATCTACGCTGATCGAGAGTCAAATATTTTTTATATTTACAACGGTCGTTTTCCAGAACGTAATGAGGAATTTAACTGGGAACAGCTAATTCCTGGTGATACATCAGTAGTAGTATGGGATAGTTTTTTACCTTTTTCAAGTCTTCCCCAAGTTTTAAATCCTGAAGCTGGTTTTGTTCAGAATTGTAATCATACTCCTTTTATGTCTACTGGTAATGGTGAAAATCCTGATTCAACTAGTTTTTCACATACAATGGGAATTGAGACACATAACACGAATAGGTCACTTAGGGCTCAAGAAATATTTAGTAAGGATAGTTCTATTACATTTGATGAATTTTTAGCTGCGAAATACGATCTTTATTATTCTGAAAATTCTCATCAGGTGCAGATGAAAAATAAGATTGTTGAAGAAGTGGAAACTTCTGATCCAATGTTAAGAGATGCCATTAATTTAATAGCCTCCTGGGATAATAGAATGAATATTGAAAATAAACAGGCTGCTATAGTAATTATAACTCTTTATGAATTAAGAGAATATTTTATTAAAGGTCGTGATTTTCCTGATAAAAAAATAATGAAAAATGCTGTAAAAAATGCGGCAGATTATCTGATGAAGTTTTATGGAGAATTAGAAGTTGAATTAGGACAAGTACAACGTCTAATAAGAGGAGAGAAAAGTTATCCCCTTTCAGGTGGCCCAGATATACTTAGGGCTATATATTCTGAATCTAATAGCAATGGGAAATTTGTAGGGAAAGCAGGTGATAGTTATATACTAGCAGTAAAATGGGATATGAATGGGGAAATGCAGTCTTTTAGTGGACAACCTTTCGGAACTTCCACAAATGATATAACATCATCTCATTATAATGACCAATCAGAGCTTTTTTCTAACCATCAATTGAAACCAGTTTGGTTTAATTTAGATGACATAAAAGCAAATTTAGAGCAAGTATATGAACCAGGTAAAGAAAAATGACTACTTTTGGTATTAATAAATTTGTGAGAAGACAAGTAAAAGGTTCTGGGAAAACTTATTCTTATAACTTGAGCTTTGAAGAAATACTTGCACACGTTACTACGCAGTACAATGCGGGTCATTTTCAAACGGGATATAGAGATGGTGTCATTATTGTGGCGGGCTCAGAAACAATAGCAAAGAATTTCGCATGTCCTTTTGTTGAGATTAATCAAAACACACGTCTTCGGGCAGAATGGGTAAAGCGACAATCTGGTGAAGAAGAATACATTAGAATTAGAGCTTTAAATGGGAAACCTTTACGAGCGGGAAAAGTAGAGTTTATTCTTTATAATCATGCGACTTTAAAGGAAAATCAGGAACAAACTAGTAATGCTGACTGGGAACTTATTTCAATGCATGCTTTGCCTGAAGGAATTGAATTCCTCCCTATAGGACCTGTGACAATGATGAGAAATCAACTGGAATTGAAAGGTGGAACAAAAGGTTCGTATAGCACTGAAGAGTGGGCTCAGTCAGTTCGATTCTGGCAACGTTATGCAGCAGTTTCACCGGAAATTGACACCTAGTTATTTTTTATATATTCCTTTACCATTGGGACAAAACGCACAGGGATTTTCTTTTCTTGAATTATTTTTCCAAGGGAATTTTTTTTTAGGACTAAAAGTTTTTGGTGCGTCCATCTGGGGCCAAGAGGTAGCACCATTCTTCCATTGGGTTTAAGTTGTGCAATTAGCTCTTTAGGTATTTCCTCAGGAGCGGCGGTCAAAATGATCCGATCGAACGGTGCATTTTCAAGCCATCCTTTATATCCATTAGCGATTCTTGTAGTAATATTATTATATCCTAGTTCTTTGAAATTACTGAGAGCTAATTCACCTAATTCAGGAATTATTTCGATCGTAAATATTTCTTTTGCAATTTTACTTAATATGGCAGCTTGATAACCAGAGCCTGTTCCAATCTCTAAGATCTTATGATGAGATTCCACTTTTAAGAGTTCCGTCATATATGCAACAATATAAGGTTGACTGATAGTCTGTCCATAACCAATAGGTACTGGCTGATCACTATATGCAAGGGCTTGGTTAGATCTATGAATAAATAGATGCCTAGGGATCTCACTCATCACTGCAATAACGGATATATTTTTGATTCCTCTTGAAATAATTTGATCTGTTATCATTTGTTTACGAAGCTACTATGTTCATCTAAGTCTTGAGCTATAACTATGAATATAAGGAAAAATAAAATTATAATAATTTGACATTTCTTTATAAGAAACTTGGAAATCACCCCTTCTTCTCCGATATTCGTCCGTTCATGAGATTTCAGAATACAATAATAATACTCTTTTTTATATTTATAGGGTGTAACTACACGAATGAATATAATCCTATAGAAATAAAACTTTCGGAAGAGTTTTCTATAAAAGATGCTGAATATTCGGGATTAGTTTTTGCTAATGAAGAATTATTATTGTTGCCTCAATTTCCTAATCGATTTTCTGGGCATATGGGCGGTAATATTCTTTCTATCCCAAAGGAAAAAATTGAGCACTATATCTTAGATAAAATAAAGGAACCAATAAAGCCTAGGAAAATAGGATTCAATGATGATGGTATTTCCAAAACAATTTCTGGTTTCGAAGGATTTGAAGCAATAGTAGTAGTTGGTGATTCAGTTTATCTGACTATTGAAGCAAAAGAAGGAGAAGGACGGTTTGGTTATATTGTGTGGGGTAAAGCGGATTGGGAAAAAGGAGAAATTCATCTTGATCAGTCATCTGTGAAAAAGATTCAATCAAATTTGTTCATGTCTCAAATGTCCTTTGAATCTCTTGTAAAATGGAACAATTTTCTTGTTGCTATATATGAAGCAAATGGTTTGGAGATAACTCATAGCCCTCAAGCTATAGTGTTTGATCTTGAACTAAACCAGTTATATAATATTCCTATTCCAAATATTGAATATAGACTTACCGATGCTACATCTATTTCAAAAGATGGGTTTTTTTGGGTAATAAATTATTTTTATCCTGAAGAACACAGACTTAAGCCAGCTATTGATCCAATAGCGGAACGTTTTGGTAAAGGGGAGACACACGCGAAAGAGAATACTGTAGAAAGATTAGTTCAATTTTCCTTCAAAAATGGTAAAATGATTTTTGGCCCAAAACCACCAGTGCAGTTAAGTCTCAATGCGGGTATTGCTCGTAATTGGGAGGGTATTGAAATTTTGGATAATTATGGGTTTCTAATTATTTCTGATACTCATCCACGCAGTCTCTTCTCATTTGTTCCTTTTGAGTTCAGATAAGATGATTATTTTATTAAAAACTTAACTATGAACCTTGCTTGCGTTGGAAAACATGATCATGCCTGCTAATTTATCTGGGTTAATAATGTCCGAAGTTGATAAGAGAATGAGAGAAAATGGAAACTATAGCTGTTCTTAAAGAAACTTTTAAGGGAGAGAATCGTGTATCCCTTGTTCCTGAAAGTGTACAAAGGCTAGTAAAACATGGCTTAAAGGTTCTGATTGAAGATGGTGCTGGTACTAATGCCGGTTTTCCACCAAGTGCTTACGAAGCAGCTGGAGCTATATTTATATCTCAACAGGATGATATCGTGAATAAGGCGGATATTTTTTTAAAAGTTAATTGTGTTTGTCTTCATGACGGCATGATGCAGATTTTAGATCCTTATCCGATTAATTCAACAATAATTGGATTCTTTAATCCATTTAAAAACATCCACAATGTTAAGGCTCTAGCCGAAAAGAAAATGAACTGCTTTTCAATGGAATTAATTCCAAGAATCTCCCGTGCACAAAGAATGGATGCACTTAGTGCTATGAGCTCGGCAGCTGGTTATAAAGCTGTATTACTTGGCGCAAATTCATTAAACAAATTTTTTCCTTTAATGATGACTGCTGCAGGAACTATTTCCCCATCTAAAGTACTTGTAATTGGTGCTGGCGTAGCAGGCCTTCAGGCTATTGCAACTGCAAAACGACTAGGAGCTCAAATCAAAGCTTTTGATACTAGACCTGTTGTAAAAGAACAAGTAGAAAGTCTAGGAGCAGATTTTATTGAACTTGAGACATCTCATGATGCTGAAACATCAGGTGGTTATGCTACTGAGATGTCTGAAGGTTTTTACAAACATGAACAAGATATTATTGGAGAACATATTGTAGATGCTGATGTTGTTGTGACTACTGCACAAATTTTTGGTAAGAAAGCACCTCTGCTTATAACAAAAAATATGGTAGAGTCTATGCGAACAGGTTCTGTTATAGTTGATTTGGCATCTGAAAATGGAGGTAATTGCGAATTAACAACACCAAATGAAACTGTTAAAAGTAATGGAGTAATTATACATGGAATGACAGATTTACCTGGATCTCTTTCTTATCACACTAGCGAAATGTTTAGCCGTAATGTTACAGCACTACTTTTTGAACTGGTTAAAAATGGTGATTTGTCTATTGATTTAAAAGATGAATTGATTTCAAGTACCTTACTTACTCACGATGGTCAAGTTGTTAATAGCCATGTAAAAAAAATATTAGGATTATAATAATAAAATGAGGATGATAAATCTTGAGTGCTGATCTGCTTGTTCAAATATATGTTTTTGTATTGGCCTTATTTGTTGGTTTTGAAGTTATAACCAAAGTGCCACCCACGCTTCACACTCCACTTATGTCAGGCTCTAATGCAATATCTGGAATTACATTAGTGGGTGCTATAATTGCTGCGGGATCTGTTGACATACAAACTTCAACATTGTGGGAAGGGATATCAGTTACTTCAATTCTAGGTTTTATTGCTATAATTTTTGCAACCATTAATGTTGTTGGCGGTTTTCTTGTTACGGATAGAATGCTAAAAATGTTTAAAAAATAAACTAATGCTGCAATCAACAATAATACCAATTCTATACCTAATCTCAGCGGTGCTTTTTATTCTGGGATTAAAACAACTTTCTCATCCTAGAACTGCTAGAAATGGAAATTTCTCGGCTGCCTTAGGAATGTTCATTGCTGTTATTTCAACATTACTTGTTAAGGAAGTAATCAGTTTTCATTTAATTCTCATAGGGGTCATTATAGGTGGTTTAATTGGTATAATTGGAGCGCGGCGCGTGGAAATGACTTCAATGCCTCAACTTGTGGCAATTTTCAATGGTTTAGGCGGAGGTGCATCTTTGCTTGTTGCAACAGCAGAATTTTTTCGTCTTAATACAATGATACCTATTTTCACTTTTTCGGCTGTTACGAATTCAATCTTTATTGGAGGAATAACTTTAACAGGTAGCCTGATAGCTTTTTTGAAACTTCAAGGAATAATTCGAGGAGCACCCCTTGTTTTTTCGGGTCAACATTTACTAAATGGGATTATCACATTTATTATAATTGTATTCGGAGTCCTGGGAATTAGTGAATCAATTAGCATATTCAATGCTATTTTAATGATTATTAGTCTATCGCTACTTTTGGGATGTCTTGTTGTGCTTCCAATTGGAGGTGCTGACATGCCAGTTGTGATCTCTTTACTTAATTCATTGTCAGGTCTTGCTGCTGCGACAACCGGTTTTGTTTTAATGAATAATGCGTTAATTATTAGTGGGTCTCTTGTTGGAGCTAGCGGGATTATACTTACAAATATTATGTGCAAAGGGATGAATAGGACTATTTGGAATGTACTTTTTTCTAGCGTTGGGACTGTTGATAAAACGGCTAATGTATCGCAAGAGAATCAATCTCGTCCGGTTAAATCATATGAGCCAGAGGATACGGTAGTGATTTTTGAGAATGCTAGCCAAGTAATTATTGTGCCCGGCTATGGGATGGCAGTAGCCCAAGCTCAACAAATAGTAGCAGAATTGGAAAAGGTTTTAGAAGGAAAGGGAGTTAAAGTAAAGTATGCAATCCATCCAGTTGCTGGACGAATGCCAGGGCATATGAATGTTTTACTTGCAGAAGCAAATGTATCCTATGATAAGTTATTTGATTTAGATGATATAAACCCCGAATTTGAAGGTACGGAAGTTGCTTTAGTGATAGGTGCAAATGATGTTGTAAATCCAGCAGCGCGACATGACAATTCAAGCCCTCTTTTTGGAATGCCTATTCTGGATGTTGATAAAGCTCAGACTGTTTTTGTCTTAAAGCGAAGTATGAATCCTGGATTTGCTGGAGTTGAGAATGGACTCTTTTTTAATGATAATACCATCATGTTATTTGGTGATGCTAAAGAAACTATTGCAAAACTTGTCACTGAATTGAAATAAGAACTTGAAAATAATTAGAAATTCCAATTAGCTGGACGTTTGAAGCCGAAAGCTAGATAGAATGATTTTGAATTGACCCTTTCCTCTGCAAAATAGAATTCTTGTTCAAAACCTATAGTCAAAAGCCACGGATCCTTTATCCAAATATTTGCTTCTGCCGATATTTCATATCTACTAAGGGTTGGATCTCCTGGTAATAAATCACTAATTTGATAGAAATATTCTAAATCAAAGGCAAAGAATGTTCTATTTACATTGAGATCCCAAAAAAGTCCACCTTTAAAATAGGAAGTTTTCCGAGTACTATTTAAGTAATCGGACATATCAAATGAAAGTGCAATTTCTGATGTAATATGTGTAAATGGCCTTTCAAGTAAAAACGCCCCAAAACCTTGATTATAATGGTATCGAACTTTTAAGCCTGAAATGGAATTCTTTTTTAGAGATGTAACATTAAACCGATAAAAGTGAGGTGTTGCGTTATATTTATTACTGGATTTATAACGCATAGTGACTATTGTGTTTTTAGGAATAAATAATCCGATGAAACGAATATCACGATAAGAATTTTGCTTTATACGCTTTAATCTAAAAAAACTTAACCCTCCTAACTCTTCAAGATGACTACTGCCTAATCGACCATACTGAGTCCATTTAGGAATTAGGTCATTTTTTCCTAACAGAAAAGAGTAAAAAATAAAAATGGCGACCAGCGCCTTCATATCAACTCTTTATTCTATACCCTTTGTTGAATAGAACTATAGCAATGACTGTAAAAATTATTGTCATTGTAAGTGCAGCAGAAAAGGATACCAAGAATGAAGTGTCGCCGACATCTAAAACTGCAAGCCTGAGTCCATTAATGACATAATAGATAGGATTTATCAAGGAAACAGTTTTCCAGAATCCCGGAAGCATATTTATAGAGTAAAAAACGCCTCCAAGGAATATAAGAGGAGTGATGAAAAAATTTACCATAGTGGCAATATTGTCCCAGCTTTCAGCTAAAATGCCAAGTATTAGTCCAGCACTAGAAAATGCCCAGGATACTATAATAAGGAATATAATTACCGTTAATGGATGTTCGACAGGCATACCTACAATTACAATTCCAAGTAAAAGAACAAGTATGCCATTGATAAAACCTCGAACTGTTCCCCCAATAATGAAAGCAAGTGCTAATTCAACATTACTTAAGGGAGTAATTAACATATCCTGCATCTGCTGAAGTAGTTTCATTTGAAGAATACTTGACGCAGTATTATTATAAGCGTTTGTAATGACATTCATCATTATAAGACCAGGAAGGATATATACTGTATAAGAAATACCATCTATAGCTGTAATGCGCTTTTGGAGTGTTAATCCAAAAATAATAATATAAAGTCCAGATGTTATAAGCCCAGGTATCACGGTCTGTCTATAAACGGCAAAAAACCGAGTAATTTCTCTGAGGGTAAGTGTCTTAAAGCCAATCCAATTCATTGTTGATTCATAGTTTTCCCAGTAAGAGAAACAAATACATCTTCTAAGCTAGATTTTTTGATTTTAACCTCATTGATTTGGTAGCCTTTATCACTAACTAGACCAACAATAAATGGTAGCTGTTTTTCAGGATCATCAGTTAAGAAGGTTAGTCTGTCATCATCAGCTCTTTTTTCATAGGTAAATGGGATGTTATGAAACTCTTCTTCATTAGTTTTTTTCCATCCCCTTAAACTTATCTCAATTTTTCCTTGTCCAAGATTTCTAACTAATTCCAATGGAGCACCTTCAGTTACTATTTTCCCATCATCAATAATAGAAACTTTCTCACATAGCTTTTCTGCTTCCTCAATATAGTGAGTAGTTAATAGAATAGTTTTTCCATCAGAATGTAGTTCTTTAAGATAATCCCATAACATATGGCGGAGTTCCACATCTACTCCGGCTGTAGGTTCATCTAAGATGAGAATATCGGGATTATTTACAAGTGATTTAGCAATCATAAATCGTCGCTTCATACCACCAGACAAAGATTTAATTTTTTTGCTACGCTTTTCATATAACCCTAGTTTCTTCATAATTTTTTCGACTTTTGGAATGGCTTTCTCTTTTGCTATACCATAATATCCAGCTTGGAAAACAAGAAGTCTTTCAATAGAAAAAAACCAGTCAGATGTAAACTCTTGAGGAGAAACGCCAATTTTTGAGCGAGTAAATCGAAAATCCTTAATTATATCCTTCCCAAACACAGAAATATTGCCTTCTTGAAGCTTTACTAATCCAGTAATGATTCCTATTGTTGTTGTTTTTCCTGCACCATTAGGTCCTAGTAAACCATGAAATGCACCTGGTTCTATATTTAGGTTGATTCCGCGAAGAGCAATAGTATCACCATATGACTTTTGAAGATTATGAATTTCAATAGCTAAGGACATGTTTGAAATTAACCTTATTTATATACTACAAAAACAAACAGTTTAAGAAAGATACGCGGCTCCAAAAACACCCGCTGAGTCTCCCATAGTATTTTTTACAATAGGTGTTTTGCAATTTTTATCTAAACAATAGCGTTTAACAAATTTTAATCCATCAGTATAAAGGAAGTCAACTTTAGAGACTCCTCCACCTATTACTATAATTTCAGGATCAAGAATATTAATAATATTGGATAAAGCTATTCCAAAATTATTGAGGAGTTCTTTTTTCCATTCAGCTGGAGGATTTTTAGCAATATCTGTAACAGAGGCTGAATGACCAGTCATGTCATAATAGAGCTTTTCCAAAGCTATACCCGATAGATATTGTTCTACACAACCTTTTTTACCACATAAACACTTCTTGCCATCGGGGTGTAACACGGAATGTCCCCATTCACCAGCAAGATATTGTTTTCCCTTATAAATCTTCCCATCAATAGATATTCCACCGCCTACTCCAGTACCTAAAATGATACCAAAAACTACTTTCATATTTTTCCCTACACCAAGGGATGCTTCAGCTTGAGTAAAACAATTAGCATCATTTTCTAGTATGGGAGTCTTATCAAAAATAGCCTCAATGTCATTCTTGAGTGATTTCCCAACTAAAACTTGTGTATTACTTTGTTTCATTTTATCTCTCATATCATCAAGTGGTCCAGGTACACAAACACCTAAAGAGAAGTCATCTTCTAAATAAAAAGCTAATTTTTTGTGCAAGCTACTTATTTGTTTAATAATATGAGCATAACCTTTCTCTCTTTCTGTTAATACGCGCTCCCTAATTTGGACGTTTCCATCAGACTCAATGATCACAGATTCGATTTTAGTCCCACCAATATCAATTCCAACATGTTTCATGATGACTGTAAAACTACTTTTAACAGCTCGCTATTCCAACTTTAAGTAAATTATAGCAAATAATTATATGAAAACTACTTTAATTACAGGATGTTCAAGTGGATTCGGAATGCTGACAGCTATAAACTTAGCCTCTTCAGGATATTCGGTTTTTGCAACTATGAGAAATCTAGACAAAAAAGACAAGTTGTTAAAAAAGGTAAATGATAGTGGAGGGAAAATCGAGCTTATAGAATTAGATGTGACAAAAAATGACACAATAATTGAGGCGGTGGAAATGATAAAGTCAAAAACTGGTCGGCTTGATTATTTAATTAACAATGCTGGTTACGGCCTAGGAGGCTTCTTTGAAGATATCAGTCAAGATGAGTTTAGGCAGCAAATGGAAACGAATTTTTTTGGCGTGATTAATGTTACTAGAGAAGCGTTACCTTTGATGAGAACAACTGCTAGGTCTAACTCTAATGTGAAAATCATAAATATTTCTAGTGTGCAAGGACGTGCACCCATGCCGGGACTTGTAGCCTATGCAACATCTAAATGGGCTGTTGAAGGATTCAGTGAATCTTTGTATCATGAATTACTGCCTTTTGGAATTAAAGTTATTTTAGTAGAACCTGGAAGTTATCAAACAGAAATTTTTACCTCTAATGCAAAAATTGCAGAGAGATCAAGTGAAAAAAGTAGTCCCTACAATACACTCTCAAATTCTTTCAAACAGAAGATAGAACAAATGACTAAAGGAGGAACTATTGGAATGGGTGACAACCCTAAAGTTGTTGCTCAATTAATCCAACAAATTCTTGAATCTAACTCGCCAAAACTTCGTTATGTAGTGGGTAAAGATGCAAAATTGAGAATACTGCTTAGGAGTATACTACCAACAAAATTCTATGCAAGAATATTGCATAAGGCTCTATTTAATAAATCTATATCTAAAATAAATTAATCTTTATCATCATTAAGAGAACTTTAGAATGTAATTTGGAAGATTAAACTAGTTGATGGATTATGAAAATTTTTTGAATATTTAGTTCTTATTATTTTTCCAATAATTGAACCAACAATTGCGCCAGTAAATACATCACTAAAATAATGGTTTCCAACGTACACTTGACTCCATGCCGAAAGAGCTATATAACTTAATGGACCTATCTTTTGATTGGGGGAAAAAATCGTTGCCCATAATGCTGAAGAAGCCACATGTCCGGAAGGAAATGAAGGGGTTAACCTTGTATTCCAAAGGCGCGGTTTGTAATTACGTTTAGGACGTTTTCGTTTAAATGCATATTTTGTCATTCCTACCAAAGAATATGTGGTAATCATTCCAAGTATTCCCATCTGATATTTCATTGAAGATTTATCATAAACCCAACTATGATAAATCCAACTCCACTCAATCACCGGGGTTAATAAAGAAAATGTCTCCATTGAAAAATCTAATATAATGTGATCATTAGTTCCTTCTATATGAGAGGATATTTGGTGATCTAAAACGGTAAGACTGTTAGCTGAAAGAATAGAAATAAAGCTAATTAATATTAGTCGATTCACAATCCTAATAGTGTTAAAAATTCAGATTCTGTGATGACTTTAACTCCCATATTGTGGGCTTTATCTTTTTTGGAACCCACTCCCTTTCCGGCAACTAGATAATCAGTTTTATTGGTTACTGTACTAATAGCCTTACCTCCATAAGCTTCTACCAATTCTTTTGCATCCTGACGACTGAATTTTTCTAAGGTTCCTGTAAATACAAAATGTTGTCCCTCTAATATGGATGTTTTGGTTGATGATATAGGATCATCAAATACCAAACCAGATTCAATGCATTTAGAAATAATTGCACTATTTGAATTACTACCCAAAAAATCTACGATAGATTTGGTAACAATAGGCCCTATCTCAAAAATCATCTGAAACTCCTCAGTTGAGGCGTTTAATAGAGATTGGATATTTTTAAAATGATATGATATAATCTTTGCTAGATGTTCACCAACATTGCGAATACCAAGGCCATAAATGAATTTCCATAGAGGTACAGATTTTGAATTTTTTATGGCACTTACAAGATTAGATGCGGATTTTTCACCCATACGATCAAGCTTCTTTATAGATTGTATATCTAATCTGAAAATGTCACTAAAATCTTTGATGAGCCCATTTTCTACCATTTGATCAATTAGTTGTTTACCAAGACCTTCAATATTCATAGCTTTTTTGGAGACAAAGTGTTCGATTCTTCCTTTTAATTGGGCGGGGCAACTGGTATTTTGGCATCGAGTTACAACTTCTCCTTTGTACCTTATTACCTTACTACCACAATCAGGACAATTTCTTGGCAATTTATAAGCTTTTGTTCCCTTTATACGTTTCTCTAAGATAACTTTTACTATTTCGGGAATGACCTCTCCAGCACGTTGGATTAGAACGGTATCACCTATACGAACATCTTTTCTATTAATTTCATCTTGATTATGAAGAGTAGCATTTGTGACTGTAACTCCCCCAACACTTACTGGGCTTAGCTTTGCAACAGGGGTAATTGCACCGGTTCTACCCACAGAGGCAAGGATGTCAATTATTACTGTTGTTTCTTGCTGGGCTCTGAATTTCCCAGCAATTGCCCATCGAGGAGATCGGCTCCTTATACCTAATGATTCTCGTTGTTTCAGACTATTGATTTTGATTACCACGCCATCAATGTCATAAGGAAGTTTTTCCCGGTCTTTTTCCCATCTCTCAGAATATTTTATAGCCGAATAGATTGAAGAACATAGTTTAGCATGTGGGTTTACAGGGAAACCTAATTTTTTTAAATTTGATAAAATATCTAATTGGGACAGATAGCCAGTATTTAAGGCTTCATAAGCAAAAAAACAAAGTGGTCGGGATGATGTAATGGAAGGGTCTAGTTGTCGTAAACTACCTGCTGCAGCGTTCCTTGGATTGGCGAAAGGACTGTCTTCAGCCTTAAGCCTATCTTGGTTCAGCTGAACAAATCCTGTTTTTTCCATAAAAACTTCACCTCGAATTTCTAATAACTCTGGTGATTCATTAGAAAGTAATTTTAATGGAATGGATTTAACTGTTCTAAGATTTTGAGTAATATCCTCACCAATCAAACCATCTCCTCTTGTTGAACCTTTGATAAAAACACCATTTTCATATACTAATTCGACAGCCAATCCATCTAACTTGAGTTCAGCTACATATTCAACTTTTTTTTCCTTTGAGAGTCCTTTCTTAACTCTATCGTCAAATGCAATTAAACTATTGATATCCATAGCATTTTCAAGACTAAGCATTGGTAAACGATGCTCAATATTTCCGAAGGATTCAATAGGAGTAGCACCTATTCTTTGTGTAGGAGAGTCGACGGTTATAAGGTCAGGATTTTTTTCTTCAAGTTCCTGTAGCTTTATTAGCATGGAATCATATTGTGAATCTGAAATTATTGGATCATCAAGAACATAATATCTATAATTATGCAAATTCAGCTCTTTTCGAAGCAGATTAATTTTTTTTGACACCTCCCTCATTTAGGAGTAATTCTCTCATAATAGTCTATTGGGTCTATTGGCTGAATAACCATTGGAACTAGCTTTCCATCTTCATCAACAGGTGTTGCATAGCTGCCAGCATCTTTAACAGTAGCTATAAAAAAATAAGTAATTTCTTTTCCTGGTTGGATCATAGGATCATATTTAAACCTATATCTTCCTCGATAATAGTCTAAAGAGATTTCTCTATAATCCATTGATTCATCGGTTTTAAAAAAAAGAGTAATTGACTCAAGACTATTTTCCGGAATGTCGGAAAATACTTCTAAATAATATGGTCTCCCTTTAAAAAAAGGCCATGGAGGACGGTGGTTAATTCGAGTGGAAACGGGGAAAGTTTGTTTTAATGCTGAATCCACTTCTTGTGCAACAGAAATACCTATGGAAAGAATAATTAATATTGATAAAAGTTTCATCCTAAGTAATGCACTAATTCATAAATAAAGAAATCAATAAATTAGCAATCAGAGATCCGCAACTATTGTTGGTTTCTCGAATTTGATACAATTATTATACCAATCCTTATAGGTTATAACTTTTTTTATATAATGGTCAGATGTGCACTTTACACTTCCCGAGCAGATAACAGGAGGTGCCGAGCGATTATTTGAATGTAAAACCGCTATAAAGATTTTAGGGGGTTTCTTAAAATATTCACTAAGAGCAAGCATAGTGTCAAAAGCATAGCCTAAACCTTCTGTCTCACGATTACGATCAACTTGCAAATGAATTTGATAAATTTTCCCCTTTTCAGGATGACGATATACTTTAGCTCCCATAAATTCCGGAGATCCTGGCATTCGTTTAAGATAACTTCCTGTCATTGCAACAATTTGTTGATCTGAAAAACGACTTGAAGATCGTTGGGCAAGAGGCTTTTCATATAGACATAGGACTAAAAAGAAAAGATAAATAAAACTAGTATGTTTTTTCATACAACTTTTTTCCTCCAGAAAGAAATAATAAGCCTGTTAGCATTCCGCCCATGGCACTGACTGAATAGTGGAAAGTACATATAACTGTAGAAATAAGAAGAAGAAAAAGCCACAAAATCATCAGTCGGTGTATTTTTGGAAATAATTTTGACACGTAAGCAGTAATAATTACTCCTAAAGTAACCAAAAGACTAGATATTGTTGCACCACTTTGGAAGAATGATCCTGTGAGAAAGTTTGCTATAGGGATGAAAAAAAATCCTTCTGGAAACAGTTCGAGCCTCAAATCAGCAGGTCCATGAACAGGTATAAGTAGTGCCATCCAGAAATGACAGATAGTTGAAAAAGTTATTATAAAAACGTATTCTTTCACGATTTTATCATTTATTCTCCTTTTTAACCAAGCTGGAATTAAAAGTAAAAAGAAAAAACTAATAATTACACCATGAAATATCTCTAAAAGAATCGGGCTAAATGTTAATGGCATTGTGAAATAATATCTTTGAGGAAAAAGAGTTGTCTCAACTAGTAATAGTTCTGGGTTAAAATTTTTTGCAACATACAATTTTTGTAATAGAGATAGTTCTGGTATAAACCATATTAAGGTAAAAAGTGGATACCATAATTTAAGCCATTGATTCAGTTTTGTTTTTTGAAGATTATTGTTCCAAGTCAAGGATAAGACCCATATAATGATTAACAAATGAATTGAAATGAAGTAGCCAAATTCCGCGGTCTTATTTTGGGGAAAAAAAAGGAAGCTTAGGATCGAAAAATTATAGATTAAGATTATCCAATCAGCTGGAGAAAATGTTTTTAATAAATATGTTAATGATTTCATGGAATAGTCTGAAATGAAAAAACCCCATGCCAGAGCAAGGGGTTTAATCTATTCGTATTAAAACTAATTAGAAAGTTACTCTAAGAGAATTTTGCACAGATCGAATGATGAGAAGTGCATCGGCCCCTCCAACATTTCCTGTGGGTTTAAATCCTCCTGTAACTAGATCTGCTTTCATTATTCCTCTTTCAGCACATAAAGCCATTGCGGGATAAGCAAAATGCGAACTGGAAACATCGGAAAAACGAGAGGGGTTTTCTCCAAAATATCTTGTTTCTAAACTTTCATCTCTTGTTACCATTGTAAGAATACGGGCAACAGCTCTTGCATAACCAGCCCTTGTGACAGATTCAGCAGGATAAAAGAAACCATCTGGATCAGCTTCTACAACACCTAGTTTCATCGCTTCAGTGATCCAGCCTTCAGCCCAGCTTCCTGATACATCTCCAGGTATAGGGGGAGCTGATTGATTCATCACTTGACCAGGTGTTTGAAATCCGGAGCTAGAAGACTGGGGCATAAACCGTTCAAAAAGTTCAGTCAATTTAAGTTCTTCAATAAAAAGAACGGTCATATCAGCACGACTAATTTTTGATTTAAGAGCAATCCTTTTACCAGCGGTTGTTCCTGGCTGAGCTCTAACAATTTTTTGTGAAAGAGCCCACATATCATCAGCTCTTCCAGCATATTCTCCTTTTCGCTCAACAAGCTTTCTAAATTCAGCTTCAGCAAGAGAGAAATCATAATTTTGCATATAAGCCATTCCCTTCCAAAAAACGGCTGCTTCACTGTCTCGATCTAGTTTTAGTGCAGTGTCAAATTCGTCAATGGCTCGTTTTAGCCAACGTTTATTATCGCTTTTATGTGCAATCCAAAGTCGTCCTGATAAAACTCTTACTTCAGAAACTTTCTTTCCGTTGTCAAGGGCATTATCCATATGCTTACGACCTGTTTTTAACTCACCAATCAAACCATAAGCAAGGCCGAGTCCACCCCAGCCAAGGGCAAATTTTTTATTAAGATCTACAGAACGTTGAAACGAGCGAATAGCAGATTGGAAATCTTCATTGTCCAAATATCTTATGCCGGCTCTATAGTGATATTCAGGTGTATCAACGTCAGATTGAGAAGTTGCTTTAGGTCCACAGGCAGTAATAAAAATAAGAACGGGGAAAAGAAATAGTAAAGAAAGCCTTTTATTCATTGATTGTTTCTCCAAAAGTATCAATAAAAATATAGTCGCCTTACATCGCAAAAAACAACATCTTTGCTTAAAATTTGATGAACATCACATTTTTTACGAATGACTTTGTCTTATGTTCTAATGTAGTGAAATTTAAGAACGATTCTAATTGAATTTAATAGGTAAGTTGAATAGATTGACTGTACTATATGGTACTTAGAAGTCGAAAGGGAAACGGAATGAAAACTTTTCTGAGACTCCAATTCATTTTTCTTTTCATGATTATGGGGCTTTATGGTCAAGGCTCCACAATTACTGCCGATGGTTTTGGCATGACTGAGGATGCTGCCATTGAGCAGGCAAAACGTGCAGCTGTAGAGATTGGAATTGGCTCTGTTATGTCATCGGAAACTGTAGTAAAAAATTCGGTATTATTTTCTGACAATATCTATGCAAAATCTAATGGTTTTGTAAAAACATTTACTGTTAAAGACAAAGTTCAGGGGCCAGATGGTCTTTGGACTGTAACAATAGATGCTGTAGTGACCGAAATTTTGGATGAAGTTCTTAAAGATGAGATGGCTGTACAAACACTATTGAACGCCATGAATCGACCAAAGATAATTTTTATGGTTAGAGAAGAAAATCTTATAGATAATTCTCCTACAGACTTTGCTGAGACCCAGTTGGTAAAGATGTTTTATGATAAAGGATTTGATGTAGTAGATAGGCAATTGGTGCAAGCTCTTCAAGGGGAAGCTGATTACACCCAAGCTTTGGCTGGAGATGTATCAGCTGCATCAAAAATTGCTAGTATGCTAGGTGCGGATATTATTGTAATTGGAACTGCAAAAATATCATCTGGCGGTGAAATCAAAGCCGGAAATTTCACTATGACTTCAGGTCAGGCGGATGTGAATGGAAAGATTGTTCGTGCGGATACGGGGGAGCTTTTGGCCATTGTTCCTCAGGCTCGAGGTAAGAAACCACATATTTCTCCTTCTACTGCTGGCATCAGTGCGGTTAATATGGCCTCTGAAAAACTCGGTACAGATATTATAAACCAATTAATTAAAAAGTGGAGTACTCAACAGGCAAACGCTGTTAATGTTTTTCTTGTTGTACAGAATATTGATTTTATGGGTTATATGACAATTGGCAATCACCTAAAGTCACAAACAATTCCTGGTATTCAGAGTGCTTTTGAAAAAGGATTTAATAATGGTACAGCTGAATTTCAAATAATGTATGAAGGTAAATCTCAGGACCTTGCAATGGCATTGATGCAGAATCAAGCACAAGGTGTAACCATTCAAGTTACAGGGCTTTCAGGCAATAGAATTTCAGCTCAAATACCTCAGTAATGGAGAATATGATGAAACAATTTAATAGACCATGTTTTTTGTTTTTAGTGGCATTTGTTTTCATGCTTGTTGGATCCTCTCTTTCAGCTCAAGGCTGGGGTTGGGGTGCTACCGATGCAGTTGAAGAAGTAAATAGTGGAGCCATGAATTATTCTAACGGCTATGTTGTAGCCACTGGAATTGGTGCTATTTCGCCTCTTGCACAAAATCCAGGTATGGCTCGTGCCACAGCTGTCAGGGCAGCGAAAGTAGATGCAATGCGAAATCTTCTGGAAGCTGTTATGGCTGTAACAGTTTCATCAGAGACAACCGTTCGAGGAGCTGCCATAGAAAATGATGTAGTAAAAACTAGTGTAGAGGGAATGGTAAAAGGTGCTCGTATTAGGGATATAGATGGCGATGGTAGAGGCGGTAGTAGCGATATTCGGTACCTTAGCGATACATCTATTGAGCTTGAAATGGAAGTGCATATGTCAGGAATATCACAAATTGTATTGCCACCTGCTGGCTTTGCTGCAACGCCTGCACCACCAGCTCCTGGCCCAGGGCCAGCTTCTTCTGCTACGACACCAGCAGCGCCTAATCCAGGAACGGTAACGGGACTTATTGTTGATGCACGCGGTCTGGGTATAAGACCAGCCATGTCTCCAAAAATTGTAGACCAAAATGGTGGAGTTGTTTATGGACCTGGAAATTTTACAAGAGAATATGCTATTAAATTTGGTGTAGCGGGTTATTCGAAAAACTTGGATCAAGCCCAGCAAGACCCTCGAGTAACAGGCAATCCACTTGTTGTGAAGGGGGTGGGCACACAGGGTGGTAATAAAACTGATCTTGTCCTTGCAGCTGGAGATGTACTCCGAGTAAAGAATGCAGATAGCTCAGGCCAATTCCTTGGTAACTGTAAAGTAATGATACTGATAGATTAAAAGTTTAATTTGAGATGCTAGGAGATTAAATATGTTTCGAAAGATAGGGGCTTTATTAATTTTTACGGTTTTACCACTTTCTTTGTTTGCTCAAGAGGCTATTGAAGAACTTAAGGTTGGTGATGAAGCGCCAAAATTTGCGCTTAGAACTTTGGATGGAAAATACGAGTTGCTTACACGTTGGACTGGAGAAAGACTTTCTCGTCCTGCATCTCAACCTACACGTCATGTTGTATTGGTAAGTTTCTTTGCTACCTGGTGTCAGCCATGTATGAAAGAATTACCTCACTTAGAAAATCTTTGGCAAAAATATCAAGATAAGGATGTACGCATCTTTTTGGTGGATATTACAGATGCAACTCGTTCCGTTCCCCAGTATGCTGATGCCCCTCAACCAAAACCTTTTCTTGAGGAACGTGGTTTGACTATGCCTCTTTTACTGGACACCTATGGTATGGCTATGGAAAGATATGTTCCTGATAAGATGCTCCCAAGGTTGTTTGTATTAGATAAATATCGTACCATTAAACTCATCAAGCGAGGCTTTAATGAAGAAGAAGACTTCGAAGGTGAACTTTCAGCACTCATTGATAAACTATTGTTAGAAGATGGAGAAAAAAAATCTGGTTAATATTGATTTAGATTATTGACAGACTTTTTATCGCAATGCTGATCTTAATGGTTTAACCAAGGCATCAATTAACACTGGAATAGATATGTTTACATTATTAATAAAATCAACAGCTATTTTTCTTACCTGGACGACCTTTATTTTTTCAATCACCGTTCCTTTAGTAGGCCAACAAACTGTAGGACAAGCTCAGGTTAATAATGCTATGATAAGCCAAACTGCTGAGGGTTCAGGTAAGCTTGTTGTCGCTATTATTGATCTGGAAGGACGAGGTATTTCTTCTCTTGAAGCTCAAACGTTGACTGACAGAATGCGTTCTGAGTTGGTGTCTACGGGCGCTGTAACTATAGTGGAACGTGGTCAGATGGCAGAAATACTTGATGAACAAGGATTTCAGCAGACTGGTTGTGTATCTTCTGAGTGTGCGGTAGAAGTGGGAAAGCTTTTGGGTGTGTCCCAGATGGCTACCGGTTCTATCGGAAAGATTGGTAGCAGTTATACTATAGATGTTCGAATGTTTGCCGTTGAAGATGGTGCCATTGTCCGTTCGGTTAATCGAACCTATAGCGGTCCCATTGATGGTCTTATTACAGAGATAGAAATGATTTCCTGGCGGCTTATTGATATAGCACCTCCTCCAGGTCGTTTCCCTGGGATGGTTCAGGAGGCAGCTCCTCAGCCAGCAGCTGTAGCACAGACAGCCCCGGCTGGAGAACCCAAAGCACGAGGTAAAGGTCTTATGTGGCTTCTTTTACTGGCGGCTGTTGGTGGTGGCGGATATTATGCATATGATTCGGGTCTCCTTGAAGGGGGCACCGATGAATTGCCTGAGCCTCCAAGTTTACCAGGTAACTAATTAGTAAAAAATCATGATTCTCAACAAAAAATTATTGTTTATTAGTCTCCTTCTAGCACCTTTTTTTCTTAAGGGTCAGGCGTATTCTCAGCTCGGCAGTGATATTGATGGAGCAGTAGCTTCGGATGAGTTTGGTTACTCAGTTTCTCTTGATTCTGATGGTGATGTAGTGGCTATTGGAAGTTATAAACACGATGGTAATAAGGGCACGGTCCGAATTTATGGATACAGTAGTGGAAGCTGGAGTCAGCTCGGCAGTGATATTGATGGGTCTGCAACGAATGATTATTCTGCTAGAAGTATTTCTCTTGATTCTGATGGTGATGTAGTGGCTATTGGAAGTTCTAGTCACGATAGTAATAAGGGCACGGTCCGAATTTATGGATACAGTAGTGGAAGCTGGAGTCAGTTGGGCAGTGATATTGATGGAGAGTCAAGCAGTGATTATTCCGGTTGGTCTGTTTCCCTGGACTCCGATGGTAACCGAGTGGCTATAGGTGCTTATAATAATGGTTCTGGCCGTGGTCACGCCCGAGTTTACGAATATAGCAGTGGAAGCTGGAGTCAGTTGGGAAGTGATATTGATGGAGAAGTTGCGGGAGATAATGCCGGTTGGTCTATTTCTCTTGATACCGATGGTGATGTAGTGGCTGTTGGAAGTCCTGCACATGCTAGTAATAAGGGCACGGTCCGAATTTATGGATACAGTAGTGGAAGCTGGAGCAAGTTGGGTGCTGATATAGATGGGGAGGATCCCAATGATTATTTCGGTTATTCTATTTCTCTTGATTCTGACGGCGATAGGGTGGCCATAGGTGGTTATCTTAATGATGGTGGTGCGACTGATGCCGGCTATGTTGAGGTTTACGAATACAGTAGTGGAAGCTGGAGTCAGCTAGGTAGTGATATTAATGGAGAGTCAAGCTATGATTTTTCCGGTTGGTCTGTTTCCCTAGACTCCGATGGTGACCGATTGGCCGTAGGTGCTTTTGCTAATGATGGTGGTGGTAGTGATGCTGGTCATGTCCGAATTTATGGATACAGTAGTGGAAGCTGGAGTCAGTTGGGTAGTGATATAGATGGGGAAGGCGCAGGTGATAATTCTGGGTATGCTGTTTCCCTGGACTCCGATGGTGACCGAGTAGCAATCGGGGCTATTGGGGATGATGATGGGGGGTCTAATGCTGGTCATGTTCGCGTTTATGAATATGATAGTACTGCACCGTCAGCTCCTTCTGGATTAGCTGTATCCTCCTACTATCAGGGTGCATCCCTTTCATGGACAGCGAATTCAGAAAGTGATCTAGCGAAGTACTATGTTTATACAAGTACCGATAATAGTACCTACACAAAATATTCTACTGAACCAACAACAAACTCCATAAGTATTTCCGATCTTACGGGTGGCACAAAATATTATTATAAAATTTCAGCGGTAGATAATGCAAGCAATGAAAGCACGAAATCTTCAGCTGTCAGCATTACGGCCTCTCGGACCTGGTGGGTGGATTCAAAAGATGGTGATGATGACAATGATGGTAAAGCTTCCGCCTCTTCATTTAAAACTATCCAAAAAGCCATAGAATCTAACAGTTCTTTAACTGGCGGTGACACCATTAAAGTCAAGCCAAGTTTGGCCAGTGATGGAACACTTAGTTATTATGATTTTGGCGGAGACGAAATTAATACTTCCGCAAACTTTGTTTTGATTAGTAGAGGAGGACCTGATAGTACTATCATTGATGCAGAAAGTAAAAATCGTCATTTTTATCTTTCCGGTTCAGCGCAGGATTCTACTCATCAGATTGTGGGCTTTACCTTTAGAAATGGTAAAGAAGAGCGAGGAGGATCTTTCTATTTAAGTGATTATGAGACTAAGCCTGTTTTCAGGGATTGTATTTTCAAGGATAATCTAGCTGAGGACACGGAGGGCTATGCATATGGTGGTGCTATATTTTCTTATAGAGAATCAAGTGCTTCATCTATGGCTAAGCCGATAAAATTTTATCGTTGCAAATTTATCGGAAATATGGCTAAAGCTGAGAAATCCGCCCATGGTGGCGCCTTATTTATTGAAAAATCTGCAGAGTTTTTCAACTGCCTTTTCGATAGCAATGCTGCTATTGGTGGTATAGATATAGATGCTAACGAATGTTGTGGAAATGCATATGGTGGCGCTCTTTTCGGTGCGCCCGCGTATTATGACAATTCTGCCCAAAGATACCAGGGGGGAAAGATCACCATTAAGAACTCCACATTTGTTGATAACACTGTTGAGTCCAAGGAAAGCAATCGGTCAGTATATGGAGCTGCCATCGCACTTGGATGGGATTATGATAAAAAACTCTATATGCTTAACTCGATTATTTGGGGAAGTAGGGCAATAAGAAATGGAAGCGATTGGTCTGACATCGATTTGAATCGGTTGCATCTTGATAAAGAGTCTGGGACGAATCACAAGTTCATTATGAATTATAGTAACATTGAGAATGCAACTGGAAGGTCCTATGATGACACACATATTTACGATATAACTCCAGTATTCAAAGATCCTTCTAATGATGATTTTTCTCTTGATGATGCTTCTCCTCTCATAGGAGCGGGTATAGCAAGCTGGACAGAGGAAGGGATTACAGCGCCTACTAAAGACATCAATAAAATAACCCGTGGCACTGCTCCTGATATTGGTGCTTATGAAAATGCTCTTGCTTCTTCAACTTCTCCTCTGCCTATTGCTGGATTAAAAGGGGTTAGTGCTACCAATAGTGCTAAGCTGACCTGGTCACCAAATAAAGCTTCACTTACTTCTACTGATAACGCTACAGATATCAAACGCTATGAAGTTTTTCAGGATAAGAGCGGAACTTTTACTGCTGTTGATAGCACTACAGATACTACTTCTGTCATTAAAGGGCTTACGAATGGAACAAGCTATACCTTTAAGGTAAGAGTCGTTAATACCAGTGATGTAGCAAGTGGTTTTTCAGACACCATAAAAGTGACTCCTGAGTTTAAAGGTCCAAGATGGTATGTTTCTAATTCAGGGGTATCTACCAATGTAGGAAGTTCAACATCGCCCCTGGCTCACATAAGCGGGGCTTTAGAAAAAATAGCTTCCGGAGATACTATCGTGGTGCTAAAAGGCACACATTCTGGTGCAAATAACCGGGGGATAGATTTTGACGCTACTAAACCGGTCGTCATTATGGGTGATCCCAGCTATACAGCAGACAGCACGATTATTGATGCAGGAGGAAGGGATAGACATTTTACCTTTGATAGTGGAGAGGATTCTACTTACCAGATCATTGGTTTGACATTATACAATGGAAAATCTGATGATGCTGGATCAATATTAATCAGGAATCGATCACGACCAATGTTTAATAAAGTGATTTTCAAAAATAATATAGATTACGATGATGATTGGTCAAGTGGGGGTGCAGTTCGAATCGATTGGGCTGCTGGGTTATTCTATGATTGTATTTTTGACGGTAACATCAGTGATAGAACTCAGAGCGGTAATAATAGTGCTGCTCAAGGAGGAGCCATATGGAATCATGGCCACAATTCGACTGATCCGATAACTAGGATAGTTAGGTGCATTTTCAAAAATAATGTAGCAAAGAGTAATCGTGATGCTTATGGAGGAGCTGTCTATTCGACACAAGCGCCAATTCATATTATAAATAGTCTTTTTTATAACAATACTGTCCACGCCAATTATGAAGCTTCTTCAGAGACATTCCAGGCTAATGGAGGAGCCTTGCATTTGGGTGACTTTCAATCTTATGATGGAAGTGATTATGTCGCATCTCAAGGCAGGATCATAAATTGTACAATAGCAAATAATAACGCCTTAAGTGACAACGCTTCTGGAGGCACTTATGCTGCTGGTATATATACTTGGGGGAATAGTGAACAAAAGTTATATCTCTTCAACAATATTGTATGGGGAAATTATGTGCAAAATAACAATTGGGAAGAGCGCTATAGAAATGCATATATACATAGTGTAAAGCTTTATAATGATTATAATAATTTACAGGGATATTTAATTGATGATGGAACTACAGGTGACAATTCACCAAATATCGAACCAGGTTTTCTTAATGCAGGTTCTGGTGATTATTCACTTTCAGAGGCATCTCATCTTATTGGTGCGGGTATTACGACGCTAGAGGGTGTGTCGGCTCCAACCAATGATATTTTAGGCAATATCAGACCCAATCCCAGTGGATCGAATATTGATATAGGTGCTTATGAAAATATCCTTGCTTCCAGTCCATATCCTTCTCCTGTAAAAAATGTTAAGGGTGAACCGATTGGTGGGGGTGTTAACCTTAGCTGGGATGCCAATACAGAATCAGATTTAGCATATTATTTAGTAGCGGTTAGTACTGTTTCCGGGTTTTCTCCAACAGATGCGGATACGGTAGGGAGAACTACGAACAATACATTTTCAGTTACTGGCTTAATTAATAACACGCCGTATTACTTCAGGGTAAAGGCTATTAATAATACTAATCAGTCAGGATCTTATAGCGCAGAGATTGCGGTCGTACCATTTTTTGCTGGCCCAATTTGGTATGTTGCCACGGATGGTAGTGATTTAAATGAAGGTAGCGAGAATAGTCCAATGGCGTCTTTGGCTTATGCCATAGGTGCTGCACAGGAAGGCCATACCATAAAGCTGAAAGCGGGAACTTATAAAGGTAGTGATTTCAAGGTTACTTTGGGTAAGAAAAGCATAAATATTGAAGGAGAGGATCCTCAGTTTACCATCATTGATGGAGAGAATAATGAGTCTATTTTCCGTATTGATCAGGGAACGTTTAAAATTTCTAATATGACGCTTAAAAATGGTAGGAACGAATGGAATGGTGGAGCTGTAGAGGCATATAATGCTAATGTTGAATTTAACAATGTTATTTTTCAAGAAAATATTGCAAGGCAGGGAGGTGCTGTATTTGGGAATTGTTATGAAAACCAAACTGATTGCTCCTACAAGTTTAATGACTGTCAGTTCTTTGGCAACGTTGCTGAGTACAAAACAAATGATGAAGGAAATAATTGGGGGGGCTCAGGAGGGGCTGTATTTGGTTATGCTTATATCCCAGGTACTCCCTATGAATTTAATCGTTGCATTTTTATAGACAACAAAGCTGAAGCAAAAAAATCAGCTCATGGAAGGGGAGGGGCTATACATCTTTCCGGAGGAGTAAACATTATTAACTCTCTTTTTTTTAACAATGCAGCGGTGAACTATGATGCATTTTGTGAGGAATTTACAAATGAAGATGGTTCTACTTATACCAACTGCTCTAATCTTTTTGGTGGTGCAGCTTTTTTATGGTCTGCTTGGTGGAATAATGATATAGAAGAGTGGGTAGGTTCTGAATCTTCAGTTATTAATTCTACCTTTGTCGGGAACGGATTCTTTCTTGATGGTGATGAAGGTAATGTTCATTACTCAACGGCAATAGGTATGGACGGTTCTTTTGTTCAAGGTTCAAAGACAAATACTAAGATAGTTTTATTTAACAATATTTTTTATGCGAATGAATCAGAAGACCTAATTAATGGACCTAGAGAAAACAATTTAGATATCCATGCTTATAGTGGTGCAGGTGATGGAGCCCAAGATGTTTCAGACCTCTATTTTATGGCTCATAATCTTATTGAGAATTTAGATGATTATCAAAATACTTGGATGAATAACATGACGAGTGATGATAGTAATTTTGATTCAAACCCCGGATTTAAGAGTCTAGAAGATAATCTAGATTTTTCCCTACATAGTTTCAGTAATGCCATTGGACAGGGAACACTTGAATTTGAAGGTTTTTCTGCTCCATTAGTTGATATTACAGGGAAAGCCCGGCCGATTCCTCCTGATAGTGATCCAGATGTTGGTGCATATGAAGAAGGGTTAGGCTTTAATGTAGTGTTTAGTCCGGACAGCGGTGTGGTCGATTCTGGTGAAGAAGTAGAATTAAATTTAACTGTTAAAGATTGGAATGGTGTTCCTATTCAGGATGGAACATCCATAGCTTGGGAAGTAATCCCGGATGATATAGGTGTAACAGTGAAATCGGGAGATTCAGCCATAAACAACGGAGAAGCAAAAGTAACTGTGAAGGTTGGTTCTCAGGCCACAGCTGGAACACAATTTAGAGTGGTTGTATTGTTGAATGGAGAGATTTCTATAGAGTCAAAAAGCTTTTTTGTTGAGGAGAAAATTGAAGCTCCACCTCCAGCCCCTGAAAATATTTCCATTAGTCCTAAGGGTTGGACTCCTGAAAATTCATTTACTATTGAGTGGGATAATCCTGATTGGGTTTATGCTTTAAATGGTGCGTGGTTGAAGGTAGATAATGACTCCGAAGCTCAATTTTTTCCTGATGAAAATAGCATAGAAGGAATAGATGGATTTTCTTTGTCAGAAAATGGAGAATATATAATTAAGGTTTGGTTACAAGATGAATTTCAACAATCGGATGAGGAAAATTCTAGTGAAGTGATCGCAAAATGGGACAACGAAGCACCTTATGATTTTAATTTAATATCTCCTTCAGGCTGGTATAGTACTGGAGACACCACTCTTTTTGAGTGGGAAACTAGTGGTGATGAAACATCAGGATTGGTGGCTTATGAATTACATATTGGCAACCAGAGTTATGGTTTTAATCCAAATAATGCTAATAATAAAAAGATGATAGCTGCCATATCAGGGAATATACCTGAGCAAAATATTAAGTGGTATGTTGAAGCTATTGACTCAGCAGGTAATATTAAAACATCTCCTGAATTACTCTTGAAAGTTGATAAAACACCACCTACTCTTACTCATAATACTGTTTCCACGGCTACTTTGGCCCAGACTATTGAAATCGGTGCAAATGCTCAAGATAGTCGCTCTGGTATAAATAGTTTGGATCTTTGGTATAGGATTGGAGGCGATATTGTATGGCAAGGTCCCTATGATATTAGATCAGGGAATTATTCTATTCCCAGTACTGAAATTACCACAGAGGGACTTTCCTATTATATTGAAGCATCTGATCGTGCTGGTAACATGACCAAATCTCCTGCAGAAGGAGCTTATGATGTTATTGTTACTATTCCAGGTACTGGTCAGCTAAGTGATGCTCGTTGGCCTTCTGGGGTACCTTCAGGTAAAGAAGTTAGCAACTATCAGCTTATCAGCTTTCCTATAATACCTGATAATGCCAATGCTCAGGCTATTCTTGAAGATGATCTTGGGGCCTACGATAATACCATCTGGCGTTTTTATGGCTACACAGGTGGTGGAAACTATAGTGAATATCCTAGTGTCACTATTAAACCAGGGCTTTCTTATTTTCTTATTACTACTCAGGAAGGGGTTGTTATAGATACGGAAGCTGGCAGGACAGCAAGTATTTCTAAACCTTTCGAGGTCTTTCTTAATACAGGAGATTGGACCCTAATAGGGAATCCATTTGATTTTCCCATTTCCTTAGATAGGATAACTACAGATGATGGTATAAGGTTGAGTGAAGATTCAAATGTTTATACCTACAATGGGGATTGGAAATCGGCGTCTTCTATCCAACCTTGGGAAGGTATAGCATTTAAATCTTTATCATCGACTCGACTATTCATTGAACCGCCTAACTCTTCAATTAGCCTTGCTCGGGAAGGTAGAAATGTCCTTACTGAAGGCGAGTGGATTGTAGATATCACGGTTAATAATGGTTTCGGAACAGACAATCTCAATCAGGTAGGTATAAAACATAGTGCAAAGGACGGTTATGATCCCTTAGATAGTTATGAACCCCCCATGCTTCCTGGCGGAGTTTCCTTAAGAATGCCTCATGATGATTGGGAAGAGAATAATGATATTTATACAAAAGATATAAGATCATTTACTGAAGAAGGGCAGGTTTGGGATATAGAAGTGGTGTCTGGTGATCCTGACTTTAATACTTGGATTACCTTTGATGGTCTAGAATCTATTCCTGAGGACTTTGAAATTTTTCTTATTGACAAAACAACTAAGACTGCTCAAAATCTTAAGTGGAAGCCTGAATATCTCTTCGATGTTGTTTCTCCCAATTCTGTTCGAAAGTTACGTTTTGCAGCTGGAAAACGTGATTATGTTGAATCAAATAGTGCTGGAATTGATCTTTTCCCAGATGAATATAGTTTGTCACAAAATTTTCCAAATCCTTTTAATGCTCAAACTTCTTTAATTATCGCATTAAGAGATGATGCTGTCATTGACTTAGAAATTTATAATCTTTTAGGTGAACGTGTTGCTGTAATGGCAAAGAGTGAATCAAGACCTTCTGGTTATTATACTTTTATTTGGAATGGTAGAGATGGATATGGAAATCCTGTTGCCAGTGGGGTTTATTTAGCCTATGGAAGGATAAAGGGTGCAAATGGGAAAACAATCAAATCGCAGAGCAGAAAGCTTCTCCTTGTAAAATAAGATTATTTTCATTTGTTTGCTTTTGTAAAAAGCATTGTGACGTTTTAAAAAAAGAATGAATGTTCTTGAAAAAGAACTCAGATATAACTATTGTTATGTTGATCACATCCTAAATTAGGGGGCATTTGTTAATTAGTGTCTATCAAGCAATAATGAGGTAAGGTATGAAATTTTTCAAAAAATCACTCTGTATATTTTTGACTTGGACCGTTTTCCTTTTATCATTGCCTGTATCTGTGAAAGGCCAAGATAGACTTGCTGTGGCTGTAATGGATTTAGAAGGTAGAGGGGTCTCGGCAATGGAAGCTCAAACACTTACAGATCGACTAAGGTCTGAAATGGTGAATGTAGGAGTGTTTCAAGTTGTAGAACGTGGCCAAATGGAAATGTTACTTGAAGAACAGGGTTTTCAGCAAACAGGTTGTACCTCAGCTGAATGTGCTGTAGAGATGGGAAAGCTTCTTGGTGTGCAAGCTATGGCGACAGGAAGTATTGGTAAACTTGGAAAAATGTGGACTTTGGATGTGAGGATGTTTGATGTTGGAACTGGAGAAATCAGTAAAGTTTCAAGTAGAAACTTTCAGGGTGGAGTAGAAGGATTACTTGGGTTATTGAAGCTAGCTACTAGGGATCTTGCGGGTCTTCCTGTAGAAGAAGAACAGCCAGTTGCTCCACAACCTGCTGCTGAGCCTGCTGTGGTTGATCAGGTTAAACCAACGAAGAAAAAGGGTGGTGGCTTGAAATGGCTACTTCTTCTTGCCGCTGTAGGTGGTGGTGGCTACTATGCTTATTCTGAAGGATTATTAAATGGAGGTGGTGAAGATCTACCTATGCCACCTGATCCACCAACAGCACCTGGTTCGAATTAATAGGAGATAATTATGATTAAAGTTATTAAAACGAAGATTAAATCAATTATCCTAACTTCTTTTTTATCTCCTTTAGTACTTATCGGTGGGTCATATGATTTTCAACTTGGCGACATGGTTCTTGTTGAAGTTGATGAATTGAATGGTGCTCAGGAATGGAGCATGGAGTTTTTTGTTTTCTATCATGGAGAAAGTTGGAAGGAAGACCAGGTTTATTTTGAGCGATTCCCTGATCCTGATGCTGATGAACCTGATGTTTATCTTTATTCATATTATGATGAAGACTCTAATGCTCCAGATATGGTTCTTGAATTTCATGCGGAACCATATACAACTGTTGATGAGCCTCTAAAATTACGTATTGCACCTGCAAATGTAATAGTTGGAGGTTTTAACTGGGTCTATGTTGAATATAATGGGAATGAGTTAGCCCTTTATTTTAATGGTACGGCAATGCTTGATGCCAGAAAGAACGCCAATGGAAGTTTACATGGATCCAGTGAGCCATTTGTTTTTGGCACCAAGAATGAGGATTCCGGAGGAGAGGAATCAGCATATACCATGGATGAAGTACATTTCATGCTTCGTACTAAGGGCGGAACAATAAACCCTCCTAACCAGCGTTTTGAACCTTTTGAAGAGACCGTTATGCTATGGCATTTTGACGAGGAAGAATTTGGTGGAAATATTGTAATTGATGCTTCTGGAAATGAAAATGATGGAGAGATTGATGGCGAAGGCGTTTGGGAAGATTTAGATGCTTTTGCTGGAGGAGGTGGAGGAGATCCAGGTCCAGGTCCGGGAGGAGGAGGACGTGTTGAGGGATCGGTATACTTTGAAGGAGATTTAGGATTTGTTCAATTATATATTGGATTATGGTTTGCTGGAAATAATGATGGAAATCCAGATTTAACATTGCAAAGAGGAGAAAACACTCCCTTTCCTCCGTCAGGAAAAAGCTTTTCTTTTCAGGACCCTAAAATTACGGCCAATTCAGGTCCCTATATGGTTGAGGCTTTTATTGATTTAAATAACAACTTCTTTCCCGATTCTGATGAGCCCTGGGTGTTTGAAGATGATGTTTTTACAAATAACAATTCTGAAGCTTTCGTTGATTTAGTTTTGGGAAGTGGTTTTAGTCCTCCAGATATTGTTAATATCGATCCTCCTTCTGCATCTCTTGAAGGAGAAGATGCTGAAATCAATGTTGGTCTTGCTTCTGAAGCTGGGATTCAATTAGCGATATTTGAATATTTTATCGGTGGAAGCTCCTCTATGAAGATTATAGATTTAAATGGGGATCCAAAGGGTGGGGATTGGTCTGGAACTATTCCAGGGTCTGATATTACAAGTAAAGGTTTAATCGGGCGTATTTTTGTGGAAGACGAATCGGGCCAGGGTGTTCTTTCCGAACCTATATCAATAGAAGTGTCATTCGACGAGATGTCTATTGGCTCTACAAGTGGAGAGACTTATAGGATGATATCAGTACCTGGGAAACTTGATGATAAGAGATCCGTTATAGATGGGTTAGTTACAGAGCTTTTAGATGATGATAGAGAGGATAATGAAACAGAATTCAGGACTTTTCGCTGGAATGGTAATGATTATACTGAAACTGGTGTTGCCAGTTTGAGTCCTGGTGAAGCTTATTGGATTATAACTCTTGATTCTTGGCAGCTAGCGGGAGGATCAGGAAGATCTATTAATCTTGATGGAGGTTATTCTATTTCACTTAAAGAGGGATGGAATCAAGTTGGTTCTCCTTTTAATTTCACACCTAATGTTTATGATGCTCCTGAGGGTGCAATGGAACCTTCATTCTATCGATATACTGGCAGCGGATATACTAGTTCCAACACTATGAGTCCTGGAGAAGGATACTGGATTTATGCTTATTCTTCTACTTCATTAAAAGTTGGTTATGATGTTGGTTTAACGTTGGCCCGTGAGTCAATCCCAGAACAGTTTGATTGGCAGGGTAATATTATTGCAAAAGTCAATGGATTAAATGATAGCAAAAATATTTTTGGAACAATGCCTGATGCTTCTGAAGAATGGGATTCTAATGATCGACATGAACCTCCTGTTATAGGTAACTATGTTTCTGTTTCTTTTGATAATTCTGATTGGGAAGAAAGAGGAGGATTTTATAGTACGGATATTCATAACTCTACAGATGTTGGTCATGAGTGGCCCTTTGTTGTTAAAACTAATCAGGAAGGACATGTTTCTCTTGATTTTGAATGGACTGAGACATTGCCTTCTGATTGGAATTTGCTTCTTGTAGATAAGGTGCTAAAGTCAGTAGTGGACTTAAGGTCTAATTCAACATACAGTTTTGCATGTGCATGTGACGAAGATGGAAGGGATTTTGTTATTATTACTGGCCCTCCATCTTACACGCAGGAAGTAATGAATGATTACAATGTTCTCCCCACAGACTATGAGTTGTCACAAAATTTTCCTAACCCATTTAATGCGGTTACGACTTTACGTTTTAGTGTGCCTGAAGAAAGTTCCGTTTCAATCGCCGTCTATGATTTGCTAGGAGAAAAGATTACGATTCTTTCAGACCGTATGATGTATGGTGCTGGTAATCATGCAATTATATGGGATGGTCGAGATTATAATGGCAAACTTATGTCCACTGGAGTATACTTTTATAGAATGGAGGCATTCAAAGGTGGTAAAGCGATTTATCAAGATGCACGAAAACTTATTATGTTAAAATAGTGGAATTACAGATCAATTTTTTATAAAAATCAATCTTCAAGAAATAAAAAGAGCCTTTGAAAAGGCTCTTTTTATTTGAATTCTGGTTTGCTCTCCTCACTTCCCCAATGTATTTTCTTATAACACTAAACTCATGAGATTTAAACAAATAATAGTTATTCCCCTTGTTATTATATGTTTCTTGCTGGCATTTAAACCCGCAGCTACTGAATTTGGTAAGATTACCCTACCTCTCGGGATAGTAGAAGTTCAATCATCCGGTGGAAATAACTGGGTAAGAGCAAAAGTTCGTCAACCTGTATTTGCTGGAGACAAGGTTAGAACAAAACCTAAATCACGTGCTGAGATTACATTGAATGGGGGGGGAAAAGTTCGTATTGCTGAGAATTCCGAACTTGAATTATCTGAAGCTAGTGTTACTCCTATGAAAAAAGATTTTAATGCTAATCTTAATAAAGGGAAAGTATGGGTTGCTGCTACGGCCGCTTTTGGCGAAAAAAAGAATGTTGCGGTTAGAACTCCCACAGCTGTGGCCGCTATTCGCGGAACAAAATATCGTGCAAATGCTGGAGAAAAAGAAAGTCAAGTATTAGTTTACGAAGGAAAAGTAGATATTAACACACCTGAGAATTTGTCCAAGATTCGACAAGAAGATATTCAGCAACGACAACAGCAGGGTGGGGCACCAAAATTTTCTCTTAAGCCAGTTCAAACGATTCAAGCTCCTACTCAAGTTGCTGGACCATTCGAAGTAACTCTGGAGGAGTGGATTACTCTTGTAGAAGGTATGCAAATTAACCTTCGAGCTGATGGGAAATACCATATGTTTGAATTCGATAAAGAAGCAGACGCCCAAGATGCTTGGGTCCAATGGAATAAAGAACAGGATAACTAGAAACAAACTTTTTAGTAGAAGATGGAGATTCTTTTTTGTTAATATTAGGATCTTCTTTTTTGTAAGCTTTTAAATATATTTATAATTATGCCTGAAATATTAAAACGTATTTTGATAGGGGCCTCTATCGGTTTAGGTGTTGGAATTGCTGTAGGTTGGGGGACATATCAAATTGGGTTTATCAATAATTTATTGAATGGATATGAATTTCAATCTTATGATGCTAGAATGCGTGCTCGAGTGGTGGGAGTTGAAGAGCAATCTATAGATGATGTAGTTATTATTGATATAGAGCAAGAATCAGTCAAACCTATAGAGCAAGGGGGGTTGGGGCGATATTTCAATTGGCCTCAAGCTTTTCATGGGAAGCTCATAGATGTGGTCACTAATTCTTTGCAGATTCAATGGAACCAGCCTGAAGGTGATGTAATTCCAGATTATTATCAAGTTTTCCGTCAAGCGCAAAATGAAAATAATGCTCAGTTTGAATATATGGGTGATGCCTATGATATAATGTTTGTTATATCAGGTAGAAAAAAATGGGAAGGCTATAGTTTCGCTGTTGTACCCATATACTCAGATGGTTCCACTGGAGAGGGTTATTTTATTGAATCGGCAAGTCTTATTGAACCGAAAGCTCTGTTATTTGATATAATTTTTGATCCGGAAAATACATATAATTATGATTTGGTAAATGCTATGAATTCTGTTGCTCCTCCTTCAGATGAATCCATTGCTGGGGAAACAGAAAGATTCCTATTAGAAAATGATCCGACGCGTTTCGTAGATGCAACAACCAACAGTGGAAAAACATACCACGCACTCGTTTTTGAACAAGAAGACTCACTTAATTTTCTTTACAGGATGGATTCAGAACCAGAGGGTTATGATAGACCTGACCATACAATTCAAATTCCTCTAGAAGATGCGGTTAAGCTTCCGACGGGTGACCGTATGGGGAACACCTATGTTGAGTTGCTTTCAGCTGCCAAGCGAAATGGAAGTGCTAATTTTCCCCAGGATGAGGATGGCATTATTCGTAGAGCTCCGACCGCAATCTATTTTGAAGGACCTCAGCACGTTTACCCTTCTTTAGTTATGGCTGCGGCGATGGATATACTTGGTATACCCTCTGAAGGTTTTGATTATGATTTTGAAGAGAACCTCCTCCGGCTTTCTGATACTACTGGAACAGTAGTTAGAGAAATCCCTATTGATGATGCAGGTCGTATGTTTGTGAATTATTATGGACTATATAAAACATTTTATTATTTGCCGTATATGTATTGTGTTAATCCTGACATGCTTCCACCAGATTACTGGCAAGATAAAGTGGCTTTAGTTGGTGCATCCTTACCAGGTTTAATGGACTTAAGAAATACTCCAGTACAGGAAACTTTTGCGGGAGTAGAGATTCATGCCAATGTTATGCAGTCTATATTACAAAATGAATTTGTTTCATCGACTAGTGATAATACGAATCTAATTACAATTATGATTTTAAGTGTTCTATTAGGTTCAATCGTTAGTATACCTTCAAGACCTCTTTGGTCTTTACCCATACCTATATTAGGTATAGTAATCTGGATTGTTTTTACTTACAGTCAGTTTTTTGGTGAACTAATCATGTGGGATATTGTCCGTCCCGTAATTGCTATGGGCGGGAGTTATCTGGGGTTTTTTCTCTATAATTTTCTGATAGCTGAAAAAGATAAACGTTTCTTAAAAAATACTTTTGGAACTTATATCTCACCTGAGCTCATTGATCAAATGTATGAGAATAAAGAAGAGCCTCAATTAGGCGGTAACGAGGGATATCATACAGCTTTTTTCACTGACATTCAGAGTTTTTCTGCTTTTTCAGAGAAACTTTCAGCTTCAGATCTTGTTGAATTATTAAATGATTATCTTACTGAGATGACAGATATTTTGTTAAATAATAAGGGCACTTTAGATAAATATATTGGCGATGCTATTGTTGCGTTTTATGGTGCTCCTGCTCCTGTAGATGATCATGAATACTGGGGATGTCTTACAGCAATTAATATGCAGAAAAGATTAGCTGAACTACGAGAGAAATGGCAAGGAGAAGGTGATAGATGGCCTGAAATAGTTCATAATATGCAGAACAGAATAGGTATAAATACAGGCTCTATGGTTACAGGTAATATGGGTTCCTCTATGCGTATGAATTATACAATGATGGGGGACACAGTTAATTTGGCAGCGAGGTTAGAAGCATCTGCGAAACAATATGGAATTTATATTCAGGTAGCTGATGAAACTTATAAGTCATGTAAGGATAAGTTTATATGGAGGGATCTTGATTTTGTGATCGTTATGGGAAAGACTGAGCCAGCGCAGGTATTTGAACTCATAGCGGTTAAAGATGATATGCCCCCTGGCTATGATAAACTTCTTCCAGCTTATCATGAAGCCCTCCAATTATATCGTAATCAAGAATGGAAAAAAGCTATCGATGCATTTAATACTTCTAATGAACTTGAAGATATGTTTCCTGGGAGAAAAACAAACCCAAGCAGAATATATATCCCAAGATGTGAACATTATTTGAAAAATCCACCTGGTGACGATTGGGATGGCTCATGGGCTCTTACTAGCAAATAAAGTTCATTGTAAAAGTTGTAAAAGCAACAAAACTATATATGGTGAAAATCTAATCTTATGAATATCAAATAGTTTACAGGTCAAGTTTTCCTATTTTATGTTTTCTGATAATAGTTTTTACCATATCATCAACATTTGAAAATCCAAGGTCCTTTGCAACACGACTTAACTGCCTAGAAATAGCAATTTCTTTTTTTGGGGACAGCACTTTTACTTTAGGTCTACCTCGTTTTTTAGCCTTTGTTGCCACGACAACCTTTTTAGGTCTACCT